>Ga0209515_10003883_pt1 | contig 20737 bp, 19 predicted proteins | sample Subgroupgradi54m_FD_187454 | JGI IMG/M metagenome (GOLD analysis project Ga0209515, IMG submission 187454) | Subsurface groundwater microbial communities from S. Glens Falls, New York, USA - GMW60B uncontaminated upgradient, 5.4 m (SPAdes)... ...
GAAAAACATTTTCAACAATTGCACTCGGAGTAAAAATAACAGTCACAAAAAAGGTCAAGCAAAACAGGAACAAAATCAAAACTGTTCCAAGCATTGCGATAATTGGAACCTTAAAATAAACTGCTATTTCTCCGCTACCAGGGATCGGCACTAATAGTTGCACAACAAGTGCGACTATCCGGTCAAGCACAAATCCAACTGGATCGTCCTTGAGCTTTTTTACTATCCCTACTCCCCCTCCAATACCTTTTGCTACATCTAAAATAGCCATAGGTTATTTATTGGGAAACAATAATTGTTGTTCGTAAGGCAGCAAAAACATATCAACCCGCATATGTTCATTCTCCCGAAACAACACTACCTCCCCTGTTCCTAGGCTTCCTAATTGCTGTTTTTCCTCGTCAGTCATTGGATAAATATTGCCAAGCAAAGAAAGCGTTGCGTAGGACTGTTTCAGTAAGATTTTTGTTTCTGAATTGGTCAGAATTGCCTTGCCAAACTCGCCATGTAAAAAATCTTCTACATCCTGCGTAATGGACACTACCCCTAAGTTTCGTTTTCTGGCTTGTTTCACCATTTCCCGATAGAAGATTGCGACATCACGGTCAACCAACAATTTATGCGCCTCATCAATAAACAACATCCGCTTTCTATCGCTTTTCTTATTGACTAAATTCCAGATAAGCGAGGTTAAAAGATACATAGCTGGGGCTTTTTTCTCAGAATTAATAAGGGGTGAGATATCAAAAACAATTAATTCATTGTTGAGCTCAAGTCTCCGTTTGGCGTTAAACACTCCCCGCAAACTTCCTTCATCGAGTACTTTGAGATAGTTGTACATTGGATCTTTTTTTATTTTCTTTAAAAGATTTTCCAAGTTTGGATTGCCTGTATCGTAGAGGGAAATGAGTGCCTGGTCTAAAACTGCCCCATCGTAGCGGTCTTGTGGAATAAAAAACTTAAAGAATGTTTTGAGAATTGAAATGTGGTCTAATATATCGTTTTCATCTGTACTGTTGATGTAAAAAGGGTTAATCCCGTTGTCTCTGGAAAATTGGATCACTTCCCCGCCTAAATTCCTCACAAAATCAACATATTCTGCCTCTGGATCAATAATTAACACCTGTGTTCCTCTGGTATACATTCTCGTTGCCAGAAGTTTTGCGGTAACACTCTTTCCCGATCCTGAAACGCCAAAAATATTGACATTGCTGTTTCGGACAGTAAACGGATTTACAAACACTAAACTATCGTGATACGCATTAATCCCTAAAAAGATTCCTTCTGGATCGTGGAGTTGTTTTGAGACAAACGGCATTAAATATGAGGCAGCGGTTGATTGTAAAATCCTGTTTTCTTTGATCATGTCGTTGTTAAATGGCAAAAAGTTTTGCAATGCTTGTTGTTGGCCAAAGGTATACGTATTAAGTGTAAATTCCATACCATCAGTTAAGTTTTGCAGTTCTTTGTGGAGGTTTTTTAATTCCTTTGTATCTTTTGCCTCAATGCTCATATAGAGAGAATAGACAATGCCTTTTTCCGCTTCATGCACCAGCTCTTCAATAAAGCTGTTTACTTCCTCGATGCTTTTTTCCACTTGCTGATCTCTGGATTTGCCTTTTTTCATTCGGTCATTTTGCTGCATTTCAAGTACTGATAACCGCTGCCTTGCTTTTTTCACTAATTCCCCGCTTGAAGTTGGTTCTAAAAAGATACTCATCGTAAATGGCAAAGAGGAAGTGATAAGTTTAAAAAATACATATGGACTCAAATATGCTGGAATGTCTGCTAAATAGTATGTTCGAATAAGTCGATCTCCTACTTCTAAATATGTGCCATGTACTTTTAAATAATCTGTTTTATAGCGTTGCGTGCCATTATTCTCTATATTTACCCCTGTTTCCTCCTTGGACAAAGTCATATTGATTTCTGCGTTTTTTACCGCCTGTACTACTGCTTCAAACTCCTTCTTCTCTTTTCTATATTTTTTGTAATGGGAAAGTAGGGTTATAGGATTTTTGCTTTTGACAAATTTTGGCACAGGCAAATCGCCAAATGGATGAGTTAAGAGCGTTTTTGTAACCTGTTCTCTTTCCGAGGTTACGATTGTTTGCAGTCTGTAAATTTCATCGGCCAAGACTTTTACCAAAGCATTTTCGGCTTTTTGAGTCGGGATGTCCTGCAGCTGCTTTTCCAGTGTGATTAGCCCTGCGTTTCTTCTTTCAAGCATGTCATTCTTTGAGGCTGTATGTGTCAGTTTTCGGCTTGTTTTTTGCAATACTTCACTAACGCTTTTTAACTCTTGCCGTTTCTGTTGCGATTGTTTTGAAAAATCCCAGATTTGCCCCACTCTGCTAAAAAAGGTTGTTTTCTTTTTCCCTCTGCCAGGTTTGATGATTTTTTTCACCTTTTCTTCTGTTTTTTGTGTTGTTAGTAATTTTTTTCTTCCCATAGATTTACCTTAGTTGCGATCTGCAAAATTCGACTAATTCTTCTTTTGTCAGTTGCCTTGTTGTTACATTGCAGTTATGGAGGGCTCCCGCAAAACGGACACCCATATCATGCAACTTTTGTGTTGACTCAACCCGTTCTTGCGGTTTAGTTGGATTAAAAGCTACAGAAAATACCGCATAGTACTTCACAATTAAGAATTTCTTTGTTTGCACAAGACTTGAGAGATCTTCAATGTAGGTATTAATGAGTGGCTCTCTTTTTTTATCAGATTGATCATAAATAGAGAAAAAGTGCTTGGAGTAATCAGAAACTTTGGCTGTCTCTTTCCGAACAATCAACTGCACCCTACCTGGCAATACATGCAGCGCAAGTTTTAGATGTTGGAAGAACACTTCCCGATCCTGATCGTTTAGCAAAGCGATATCAAATGGCTCAATATTGTAAACCGCAATGAGATTGTTCTGGCGGATAATAAAGTTTTCAGAAATGCTAAAATCAGTAAGATATGAGGTTATCTGTTTTTGCCTGTATTTTTTCTTGCTCGTTCCGAACGTAAATAAACGGGGAATAAGTTGGTAAATCGGTTGGTTATCAATTCTTTGTGTGGCAACGCCTACAAAAAGAATCTCGGCCACAATGACTGATGAAATATACAATCCCCACTGGAACATATGCAACCCGAATTGCAAAATGACATACAATATCCCAGCGATACACGCCCCAAAAGCGATAAAAATGACATTGTCGGTAAACAATAAACTTCGCAAAACATGTTCTCTGATATTATCTTTGTAAATACGAGCTGTTCTCATAGTTTTTCAGTTGTGTAGAGCCTCACAACCCTTTCTTTGGTGTTCTTTCCATCCATATTGCCAAAACGTTTTACTACCACTCCTTTAATGCCTAATGGTTGATTTCTGTCTTGAGCCAAAGTAAGAAAGTTCTTGACCCGATCCGGTGAGCTGGTATGCGTCAAATGTGCGTGGGTTGCTGGAAATCCTTGTTTTTTGGCTTCCATTGTTGCATTTGCGTTATGAGGATTTGGATTATTTTTGCTAAAACTTGAAAGATCAATAAACCGAGTGTCGTTTAAGGCAACGGGCTTTAACTTTTCCTCTGCAATGCCATCTGCGATTGCATCAGCTCGATTAGGATAAATACTCGTCAGATTTGTCTTATTATCCGTATACTGGTATCCCTCACCCGATAGAGCAACTACCCCCTGTTTCTGATTCTCAATCTTTGCTTCAAAACCCCGATCTTTTAACTCACGACTATAAGGCGGTAATTTTACTGCTGTTTCTTGCGTTGGCTTTGAAGCAGCAACTGACGATATGCTCTCCCCTCTTTTAGGAGTCTCCGTTTGTCCATTGTTCAAAAACCCATTACCACCGGAATTGTTGGTCTTATCAGGACTTATCAACCCAGCTTTTTGACCAACGAATTTTCCTCCTTGGTAAGCTAAACTTGCTCCACTTCTTGCCAATCCTCCCTTATTCCAATCCTTGTTGCCAATTAAAGCTTTTGTTGCACTTGAGGATGCAAGCGTTGCGGTGACATTAGTCGCAATAGCTGTCCAGGCATCAGCAAAAATCCTGCCAACCATGACATTGACTCCTGCTAAGAAAAATAAAAAGCCTGTATAGAAAAAGAGCATACCTAAACTTGCACCATTCTTTTCCAGGATGCTTCGAAAAATACTAATTGCCAATACATACCCTAAAACAAAGGCTGGCTGGTGAAGTAAAAAACTGAGCCAAGTTCGAAAATAGGTAATGGTAATATTTTCTGTTTTTTCAGATAGGACAAACGGGATAACCACAGGAAAAAACACTGATAAAAAGAGTAAGGCAGCAAAACGTATGACAAATTGGAAGGCGATAAACAAAAACCCGACAAGGAAGAAAAGAAAGGTAATAACAAAGAGGAAAAATTGGACAAATAGCGTACCGAGGGATTTAAAAATACCGCCGATTATGGAGAAATTAAACGAGGGCATACCAAATTGTTCAGGCGGTGCGCCAGCATGAATTTGAGTACTGACATTATCTAAATACTCGTTGATAAAGGTGGTGTATGAATCCTCGTTTTGAATCTGGGTAACAAGCATATTATTTGCTTGAATGGTTAGTGATAATACTGTTGGGGTAACAATAAAAAGAGCTGCGCAAATAAGCAGCCGAACTAAAAATTTCCGTAATTGATCTGGCCTATCATCCCCTATCCGTCGTACGGCAATAAAGGCAGTAATCAACGCCACAATTGGAATACTGATCGCAAAAAACATATCTCGGTAATGGCTTAAACCTGCAAGTGTTGTGCCATCTTTGAGGGTAATCGTATCGCCAAACAAATCAGGGGTATAGAAAATGAAGCCTCCTAAAAAACTGTCAAAGCTATTAATAAACGATTTAATGGTTTGGACTGTGGCATCAGGATTACTTTCTGTGGTAATTGACTGCGTAGCAGGTGGCGCAGATGTTGGAGTTGGCGTAGGTGTAGGATCAGCAGCAAGAACAATTGGTGGAAACACAACAAAAAGGAGAAAAAAGAAGACACTGACATAAGCGGTTATTTGTTTGAACATACATATTATTTTTTAAATTGCTTTAATGACTGGTTAGAAAAGTTTTTAGTATCCCCGCAATGCTGGTTGCTCCAAATACCAGTAAGCCTCCGAGCAAAATATTAAAAATATGCGATTTGAGGCGTGATTTTCGGTCTGTATCATCACCAGAATAAATAAGCAAAACACCAAGGGTTGCAATAGAAATTGCCATAATTGGAAGGCTATAAAACTGAACTGTGGATACTATCCCCCACAAAAGGTTATCAAGACCAGTGAACTGAATCGGTGGCGCATTATTCATACATATATCTTTTAGGACAGGCGGGCAGAAGTTTCGTAGAGGGGCAGGTTCTCTGTGCGGCGAGTATACCCAAGCATTTGCTGATTGTCAAGCGGAGATTGTATAAACGAGAGAAGGGGGGCTTTCGCCCCCCTTCTTCTCTATCTATTTCTTACTCCCATGAAACCGTGTTATTTCAGACAATGTGCATGGAGTAAAAGACAAATCCCGTTCGATAGGAAGCGCACGCAGACCAGTTAAGCCTTGTTTTGCTGTTTCTAAATCCCGAAGGGTAAAGTAACCAAGCTCCGAGAAATTACCAACAACATAGCCATAAAACTCAAATGTGCCGTCTTCCCTATCTTCTCCCTCCATGACATACCAAGTCCAAGAACCTGTCGGGTCAAAGTACTTGACAATAATCATAGGGTCAAAGACTTCGTCTTGAGAACCTATTGCTGGGATTTTTGCTTTTAACTTTTTTGGTAATAATTCCATATTTGTTTCACCTCCCCTCTTTTTTGTTTGTGTCGGGCAATGCCAATGCCCGAATACATGAATCAAGGGAAAAGCGGGGAAGTGAATACGCAAGGGCGAGGCAACGACCTCGTTTATCTTGACCCTTGCGGAGAGAAACCGAAGGGGTTTTTAGTGGTAATTAGTTTTGAAGTAATAAAGTTTTCCTACAACAATATAGAGTTGGGTTCTACACCTTGCAGAATGGCGTTTAAGAGACTTGTGTGTTGTTCATGAGGATTTATATGTTTTGGAAAATAGGGGCGTTTAAAATTGATTGTGGAGCTTTAGAGTTAGTGTTGTTTTAAACAGAGTATAAAAGGTATTAAAATTTATTTGTATTATATATTTGGTTATTCCGTAGTTCTCGGTGGTCGTCTTTACCAACCCATCTTTAAACCTTCCCCCTGCCATGGGTAGACTTCCCTATCTCACAAAATATATAAAGGGAAGACTCCTCTCACAATCACATGGCAGGGGGAAGGTTTGGCATCACAAAAAAGATGGGGTTTAGGTTGGCACATCTCACCAGAGTGCCAGTTGGAGTTTCTCCTAAATTTAGGAATAATGAGTTTCATCTACAGGGAATGTCATCGTATCTTCAGAAGCAAGAGGTTTACCATTAGCTAATAACCATACCCATAAAGGAACACACTTGACTGTTTTGTCTTGTATTTCTGTTGTTGCAAAATGATTCTTCGTAAGAATTACTCCTTCCTTTAAATTAAACTCTTGTAACCCTTCAATAAGTCCTTCTACTTCCCTATCGCTTAATTCATCAGTATAAGAAACATTAAAAAGTTGTAGTGCCCCATTTTGCTTAAGAAAATCAACTTCTCTTTTCCCTTTCCAGTAAGAAACTTGTGTGCTGGTTTTTAATAATTCTGTATACACCATATTCTCAGCCAATCTCCCAAGTTCTAAACGCGCAAGCGGAACATTAAAATTTCGCATACCATTATCGACAACATAGATTTTTCTGGGTTTTTGGATATCTTGGGTTTCCTTTGTTTTGTAGGAAAAGAAGGTACATTCAAAAAATAAATAGGCTTTGGAAAAATAAGCTAGGTAGGTTTTGACCGTATCCGGCGAAAGCTTTTGCGGTTTTGCCAAGCTGCTGTAGGTATGGGTATGAGCAAAATCTGACAGTAATTGTAATCCTAATATCTCTACCTCCTGTCCATTCCGTAAATTATTAGGCAGTAATACATCCCTAGTTACCAAGTCCCTGTAGTAGGTGTTAGCAATTTTTTTCTTTACTTCACCATCCTGTTCTAAAACAATTTCTGGAAACCCTCCTTCAAATAAGTAATTGTTTAAGTGATGGAGTATCGTTGTTACTTGAGAAAGATTCGCTCTGTAGAAACTGTCTTCATTTTGTCCTTCATTAAAGGAGACTTTCTTGAGTTGTAAATACTCATAAAAATTTAAGGGGTAAATATCCATCTGAATATTTCTTCCCGTCATAAGGGTGGCTTTTTCTGCCTCAAGCAGTGTCCGTTGTGAACCTGAGGCAATAATCTTTAAAGGAGCCTGTGATTCGTAATACGTATTCATCCACCGGTTGAAATCTTTAACTCCTTGCAGTTCATCTAAAAAGAGATACACTTTCCCCTGTGGGTTATATGTTTCTTTGTAAAATGTATACAGCCTATCGAGAAGCTCTGATCCCAGTTTTAGGTATGGCGCAACCAATAGATCTTCAAAGTTTATGTATAAAACATTTATTGGAGGGACTCCCTCTTTCTCAATCAACTCTTGCATGAGCTGATGCATAAGTGTTGATTTGCCTGATCTTCTGACCCCTGTTAAAAATAACGCGTGACGGGTTTTTATGAATTTTCGAAGGCTACGAAGATACGTCTCTCTTGGCACCTTCCCCACCCAAAACCCTTCCGCAAGATTGACAAAATGCGGATTCCACCGTGTTATTAGTTGTGTCATTACATTAGTATCCATAAAATATATTCTATACCTTTCTCCCTGAACCGTCAAGTATGTTCTGGGGTTTACCTATATATCCTACTATTATAATCGGAGGTATTCACATTTACCGCTATTTTTTGGCTATTGTTAAACCCTAATTCAATACCATGACTGTCGCAATAGCCTTGAATAATATTGACAAATAACGCTCCTTTGCTTGTTTTTATTCTACCCTCCCCTGCTGTTTCTTTGATGCTGGATAGAACTTCAAAGATAACTGGTTGAGGCACTTTTTCTGCAATTACCCGGAAACAACCTAAGCTTTTATGATCGTTCAGTTTATCAGCTATTTCCGATGCGAGATAATCCCGTTGGTTTTTATCAATTCCATTCATTTTTATTTGTAAATTATGCTTACTTTTTACTTTTCTAGGTACATCTAGCTTATACTGGATCAGAATATCTCTTAGTGATGTAGTCCCCTGTCCCCTATTTAGTTTTTTTATTCCATCGTTTTTAAAAGTTTTGAAATCCTCGTTAACGTTAATTTCATTTTCTTTAAGTTCGTTTTCTTTCTCTTTATAAGCAATTGTCATTTTTGACAAATCAGCAGCCTTTTGAGAATTGTCATTTTTGACAATTGTGGAATTAGTAGAATACTCTGTTTTGTCTCCATATTTAATAAATTTCCTTTGCCCTTTATTGACAAACTTTTCGATATATAAATTAGCCTCATTATCTGAAACATCTTCGATTATTAAAATACTAGGCATGTTCCTCCTTCTCATCCTGGTTAATAATCCAGCATTTTCCAGTTCTTCTATTTGGCGGTATATGGTTCTCCACCCTTTTGATCTCATTTCCGCAATTGTTTTAATTGCAGGGAATACATAACCTTTGCTCTCCCCTGTTTCTTTATCTTCCCAGTCAAGGCTATCTATTACTTGATACGTTTGTTTTGCGCCATCAGAGAGGGTTTTATACCCACAAAGCAACACACTCGATGTGTTTACAAAGTGTTTTTTGAGCCTATTGCGATGTTTAAATATTAAATCTTCTTGCATATTTACCTACTTATGAAGTTCATAACTTCACACCTTCCTATATTCATTACTTCTTAACTTAGTATCTTCATAATTTGCTAATATTGCATATTCCAATATTGCAAATTTCATACCTTCATCCCTTAATACGGGAAAAGTCCGGAAGATCCGGACTTTTAAAACAATTATATATACTAAGATTTAAAGAGCTAGCTAACTTATGAACTTCATAACTTCATAATATATGAAGTTATGATTCAATGATATTGTGAAATTAAGATATTCATATATTCGTATGTTCATATATTCACAAGTTTGCATAATCATATATTGCGATTTTTAGAAATAGAATCCTTAAGTCTTTTAGAAAGATCCTCTTCGTTCTCAATATTATTGATATTCACATCTAAATCTTGCAGGAGAGAAAGCCAGGCACGAGTGATTGAGTTTTTGGTCAACCTTTGTTTTGATCTGGATTTAACTGATCTTCTCACAAAAATATCACGTTCCATTTGGTCAAGGAAAGACAGTAAGTTAGTAGGTAAGGGGAGTGTGATTCGGATTTCTTTTGTTTTTGGGGGTTGTGCAAGTTTATTAGAAGCTTGGTTGTTTATGGTTTTTGATATAATCTTTTTTTCGAGGACGCTTCCTGCTTGAGTGGATTTAATAGGGGATTCTTGCTCTTTTTCCACTTGAGAAGTAGGCTGTGGAGTAAGCTTTGGTGTTTGATTAAATAATTTTTGATCTAGGGCACCTAGTTGTGCGAATGGATTATCTGTCATAATTTATTTTCCTTTCTTGTTTTTCTCTTCTTTTTTATTTATAGAACCGATATTATCTGTTCTGTCTTTTGCTGCGGTTTCTATTAATGTTTTGTCAATTTCTTGTTTTTTTTGAAGATAGGCAAGGAGTAAAGAATTGTCGGCAATAATACAAGCCTCTCTTGGCGTTCCTTCCGAAGACCGATAAAGAGCCTCAAAAGCATTTTCCGTGAAGGGGTGCTGCTGATTTCCACTAGCTACTCTCCAGCGAAAATCAATCATTTGTGCTAATTCGTTAATACCCATTTTTTCTAATGTTGATGCCATAGCGATTCTACTACGAAAATTACGTGCCATGGGATGGGTTAACTTATTTCGCAATTCATCCTGTGAGAAAAGAACAAGTTGTAAAAGCTTCATATCATTCGTCTCGAAGTTAATTAATTGTCGCAAAAGCTCAAGTAGGGGAAGACGAAGCGTTTGAGCCTCATCAATAGTTAAAACTATCGTTTTACCCCTCTCAACAGCTTCCTGAAAAAGAAACATTTTAAAAATGTCTAAATTATCCTTATATGATTTTGCGGTTTTAGGAAGCTGAAATTCCTGTATAATAGTTCGTAGAAGTGAATTAGTAGTAGGGTAGTTTGGGTTTGTTAAGAGAATAGATATAAAGCCTTTATCTAGGAATTTTTGATGAAGGAGTCTTGCTAATGTAGACTTTCCAGTGCCAGTATCGCCAAAAACAACGGCTAAGCCTTTTTTGGCATCTACTGTAAACTCGGTTTTACCAAGTGCTACGGAATGAATGGGGGACTGAAAGAAAAACCGAGGATTTGGTACAGTACTAAATGGCTCTTCCTTTAAATTGAAGTATGATAAGTAGGGCACTGGCATAAGTTATAACAACTACACTATCTAACGTATCGGATATATTGCATCTTGTCAATAGTGAAAATATGCTTTACTATTGTAGTTAGGGACTATAGACTCGACTTATCATATGTCACAGACAAAAGTACACCCAAAGGGAGTAGAAACTGAAAATATAGAATATAAATCAACGTTGCATGGGAAGCTTCCGGATGATATTTGGGAATCCATCACTGCTTTTAGTAATGCAGATGGGGGAACCATTATTTTTGGCATTGATGAGAATGGTATGAAGGTAGGGCTTCCCATAAATACTATTGATAATTTGCAACGGGATGTAACAACACTATGTGTTTCTGGTTTTAATCATAAACTGTATCCAGAAATTAGTGTTGAAGATAATTTGATCAAGGCTTTTATTCCTCCAGCTCCGGCTGTCCTCCGTCCTATCTTCTCAACCAGCCGTGGATTACCAAAAGGAGGTAGAGTTCGGATAGGCAGTTCGAATGTGCAACTTGATGACGAATGGATTCGCCGTTTTGCCATTGCTGCAAAGGGTGGTGCCGAGTTGGTAACATTCCATGGTGATTTTCATGAATATTTTGATCAAAAAACAATAGATAGGTATTTGAGGATTGTGCAGGATAAAAGAGGCAATGTGTATATTGATATCCCTCAAGAGCAATTACTGACCAAACTGCGAGCGCTTGATTCTGATAGGAATATAACACTTTTTGGACTGCTTGCATTTAGTAATGAGTATGGGTTACAAGAACTAACTGCTCCTACAGTAAATGTTGCGGTGACCCAATACTCAGGAACGTCAAAAGTGAATCCGGAAGATATTGCGCAAGTCAGTTTGGATGATAAAGAATTTTCCGGCAATGTAATTTCTCAATTCGAAAATGGGCTGAAAACAATTCTTTCCAAGCTTCCAGTAAAGAGCCGTATAGAAACAACAAGTGGGAAAAGACTGGATTATTTAGCTATTCCGGAAGTTGCCATCCGTGAAACGTTAGCTAATGCTATTGTGCATCGTGACTATTCGACCTACAAAGGCAGAATCCAAATAGATATTTATGCCGATAGGATAGAGTTTGCAAATCCTGGAAGGAGCCTCGTCCCGTTAGACCAGCTGGAAACGACCCACCCCGAAACCCGTAACCCACTGCTGATGAGTTACTTAAGAGATCTGAATATTACTGAACATCGGGGCAGGGGAATACGGACAATTAAAAACTCACTCAAAGCAGCTGGTTTAGCGGCACCGGAATTTGCCCATAATCACGATTGGTTTGTGGTTACCCTGTACAGTTCCGCTTTTATTACCACTGATGATCAAACCTGGCTGCAACAATTTCAGAAATATAAACTGAATGAACGGCAATTAAAAGCCCTGGTTCATTTAAAACACACAACAGGTGGAGTAACGAATAGTGAATATAGGGCACTCAATAATATGAATAACGTTAGAGATGACATTCGAGCGAAGAAAGATTTGGCAAAATTGACCAGTCTTGGACTACTTAAAAAAGTTGGAGAGAACCGCTACAGAACCTATGAATTAACTGTTTCATAATTCTATCGACCTTCTATCGACCCCCTTTTTGAGCCTAAATTTAGATCTATCGACCCCCAATCGACCTTCTATCGACCCCCAATCGTTAATATAAGCAAATACAACAAAAATGGGTGACCACTTCAGCAGTACACCCATTCAATAATGAGATTATATGACAATAGTATGATTTTGGCAAACGTAACCTAGACCTTATTTTCCTATACAAACCTCTCCGAAGATATAGTGGTTACAACATGTCCTTTTCCTCTCCACTGTGCTGCTACTTTCTCAAGGGTTTCTTGCTGGATGGTATTAGTAGGGGAGTGGCAAATTAAAATTGAGCCTTGAGGTAAGGTATTAGCAATTTCTTGCCATTTTTCCTTGAAAGGCAGAAGTGATGCGGGAACAATAGCAATATTATCCAACTTGGCTTTAAATAGGGAAGCAGGAGGTCTTTGGAATGGATACTGGTTTCTATATATGCTATTCATGATGGTAAACTGGTGTTCTCCATAATCTTTCTGCTTTGTGGGGTTCTCGTCATATGGACATAAATAGCTGATGTCTGGATAGAGGAGTGTCCTAACCACTGTTGCAGTTGAAAAGCAGATACCCCTCTTTCTGCCTTGTATGTCCCGAAGGTATGCCGTAGGGAATGGCAGCTGATCTTTTTTTGTATCCCTGATAGTTTACTGTACTTTTCAATAATCTTCTTTACTCCTCGGTCAGATATCCCTTCTCCCTGATAGTTTAAAAACAAATGGTCATCTGTTACTCCATCTTCAAGGGTTTGTCTGATATTGAGATAACTTTTCAGAGCTTGTAAGCCTCTTTTTTCAAGGTCAATAATCCGCTCCTTCTTTCCCTTGCCAGATAAAATGGTCATGGTTTTTTGTCCCAAATCAATATCAGATGTCTTTAACTCAACTAACTCTCCAACTCTGATACCAGTTTGTAAGAACAACTGCAGGATAGCATAATCTCTGGGATTCCCACCAGATGCTGATAAAAGCTTTATATACTCATCGGGTCGAAGGTATACCCTTTGTTTCTTCTCTCTTATTGGCATATTCATATCTTTAGCAGGGGAGAGTGGAATAACACTACTACTTACCAAAAACTCAAAGAACTCTTTTATGGCAGCAAGTTTTCTGGCTCTGGTTACGCCACTTCTTCCTTGTTCTGCTAAATGGTTGAGAAAGTCATTGATTTCTTGTTTGGTAATCTTATCACATGAAGTAATGGTAAAATCGTTCTTCTGTAGGAAAGTAATAAACTGCTTGATGTCTGTTCCATATGCGGTAATGGTAAGTGCCGACATATTCCGTCCGGTGAGTTCTTGAGTAAATTGCTGCAAGGCGTTTTCAAATGGTATATTTTCTGTCATGGTTTAAAACTAATCAAAATCCTTCTGCTTTGCAAATGGAAAAGTAGACAAATAATGGTTCATATAACATATATCTTGATCTATTATATCGAACCGCTTTTCCTACCTGTCAAGCACCAATTGAGGGAAGAATGGTACATATAATAGGGTATTATAGGTATCTAGGCACAAAAGTTGATCATAATTTGGTAAAAATTAAGTTAATAAGACAGCTCCTGTTGGGTAAGATATTGTTTTGGTTGGTATTTGCGGTGTTGTGGGCTACCCATAACGAGCGAATCCATTTTTGCCTCCCATATGTAGTTGGGGCAGAAGACTTGATAGCGGTTTTGCATGACTTGGGGGCTTGAATGGACATAAATAAGGGTGGTATCGATATATGAGTGGCGTAGCTGTTCTCTTATGGAATAGATATCAGATCCCTTTGCAAGCATGTTCATGGCTAGGGAATGTCTAAATAAATGTGGCCAGACCCGCTTTTTAATGCCAGCTCGCTTGGCAATCTTTTTGATAGTCTTTCTTACTACGTCTGTATGAATCGTATCATCTTTTCGATTGTGAGCAATACTGAAAAATAAAGTTTGCTCGTCTTTTCTTGGATACTGCTGTAGATATTCCCGTATCACTGTTAAGCAAGCAGGGGATATAAATACTAAACCATCTTTGTGTCCTTTTCCTCCTTTAATAAAAACAGTGCTTGCCCTAAAATCAATATCTGCAACTTTTAGTCTGCACAGTTCTAAATTCCTAATACCGGTATAGGCTAAAACACCAAGGAGTGTTTTTTGTCTGATATTTTTGCAAAAGGCAAACATTCTGGCTATTTCTGTCTCCTGGAGTGTTCCAGTAATAATCTTTCTCGGCTTTTTAGGTCTTCCCAGTTTTATCGGTGTTCCTCCTAAAAACTTGGAATACCGCTCAAGTGCTAAACAGGTATTCACAATATGGCTGTAGGACTTACCTGTATTGTAAAACCCCATGATGTAATTGATGGCATCATCCAATGTCGGTTCTTCAATGCTGGTTGCTCGAACAAATCTTTTTATTGAATCAGAGTAGCTTTTGGCACATAAACTCCCTATGCCCTTTTCAACAATGAGATATGACGTAAAACGTATGTAATCAACCATAAATGTATTATTTGGGGGCAGCGGTACAATGATGTGCTTAGATATGAACTCTTGACATATCCTGTCTAATTATATACCCTAGGGCATAATTTACCAGTCCTAGAGACATAGTGTGGATTATATATGATATACCTTGTCATGTCAAGCTAAATATATATTTATTATGTCCTGCGGACTGGGGTAATTAAGAAAACATCCTGCCATGCTTTACGGGTATGGAGGATACAATACATAAAAAGTCTACAAAACGGAGGAAACTCAATTGGCGGGATAAGCAACTGGCTGATAAAATCCGCTGGTATAGGAGAGATAGAAACCTTACTCAAGAACAACTGGCAGAAAAACTAATGGTAAATCTTACCTATGTGTCTTCGGTTGAGAGATATAAAAGGGGAGTATCATTACCTATTTTATATAAACTCTCTCGAGTTTTCATTATTAAAGTGAAGGATTTATTTGATTTTTAAGTTTAGCAACTTTTCCATAATTTCTTTATTGCTTTTCTTCTGGTTTATACAATTCCTTGTGTGGTCCAATAAGGAAAAAATAATATATCCTTTCTTCTCCTTCTTGTGCCTCTTCAAATACCGCACGGTAATCTGCAGTAATATCGGTTCCAATCCCACAAAGGTACAAAAGCGGCAATCAGCGGATAACGAATATCTTGTCAGTGACCCCCTTTCCTCTATCTGTCCTTTCCCATTTTTATAACACTTTTAACTCAAGAATTTTGGGGAGTTGAAAAGGGGTAACGGTGCTCAGTTTTTCGTCAGAAAAATCATACTCTCCTAAAAGGTTAACGTGATGCCAGGTAATGATTGATGATTTTTTCATCTGTGCGATCAACTCATTCTGCTCCACTTTTGTTGCATCGGTCAGTTTTTGGGAAAGATATAAATAATTCCAGCAAATAATGGCATTTTCAATCAATCGCTTGCATCCCTCAGCAATAAGCTGTCCTTCTTTTGTTTCCTGTTGAAATTCCTGATTCTGGCCGTGAAACACCGCTTTTGCAAATTTATTGGAGCTTTCCAGCTTATTGAGTTGTTTCTCTATTGTTTGCCTGAGCACAACGTCATCAATATATTCCAGAATAAATTGTGATTTGATAATTTGCCCGAATGTTTTAAGGGCTTGGTATAAAATGTGTTGTTTCGAGTAAGAATTAAACCGCTTAAAAATTTGTGAGGCGGTTGTTTCTTTGAGTTTGATGGTTACTATCAAGCGTAACAACTCATCCCAGTATTCTTCAATAAGTGCGGCGTTCACATATTTGTGGGGCAAGAGTTTGAAACCTTTCTCTTCATATACTTTCCGTTTCTCAAAAGCATACAGCTGCTGGCTTTGTATGCCTTTTATGCGAGGAGCAAATACCAACCCCAATAAATAGGCTGCACCGAAAATAACTTCTGCGTAGCCATGGGTATCGGTCGAATGAATATCGCTTTTTACGACTTCGTTGTGCAGCAGCCCATCAAACACATAGGCAGCTTCCCGCTCTGATGAGCTAAAAACAGTTGAAAAGAATAACCGGAAACTTTCATCAATAAAACTGTTTACCGTCACGCCTTTCCCTTTGCCGAAATATTTGAATGAATAGTTGGCGTTTAGGGAGTCTTTTGCAACAGAAAACTTTTGACCATCTGAACTGGTGTGTATTTTTGCCCGGTCTTTTTTGAAGAGCTTTGGTAAGTCAAGATTGTCGATAAACGCAAGAATACTATCACTTCCTGCCAGCAGATTATCAGGAGTAAAGTACCAGTTTACGGCTGTATCGAGTTCGCTCACATTAATATTCGTCGAAATCCTTCCAAGCTTTTTAATGCCTATATTACAACCTAATCCAATAATCCCAGCGTAAAATGTTTTTTCGCTTGGTTTGTTGCCAATGTGGGTTGTTTGCCAATGGGAAAATGCGTCTAAAAAACCTGTTGCATTGTTCACTGTTGCCAAGATTTCGGATAAGGGTACAAAGCGTGTTTTTGGAAAAAGATCAATAACAGTAGACTCCTCTTCTTCGTCTTCCTTCGGTGTGGTCAAACTAAACGCACCATTTTTGTAAAACTTGATGTGTTTATTTACTCCACTCAGGATATGATGGTTTGTTACCTCGTACTGTTTATGTAAACTGTCTGCCAAGCGTTGTATGACTTTTTGGAAATCCTGAAATTGGATTAGTCCTGCCTGTTCCAAAAGGAGTGCTTTATTGGCTTCCCACCTTTTCTTGAGAATGAGGTACTCATCAAACGAGCGGTACTTGTATGAGTAGCGTAAATTTAATCCACCAGCTTTCACTAAAATGGCAACATGCGTAAAGAGCAGTATTTTATACAAGGAAACCCGTAATTTTCCCTGTCCATCAAATAGCATATCTTGTTCTTTTGGTTCGAGAAAATCAGTCGGAGCCGAATTTCCTATTTCTCCATTTGTTTGTTTGAAATATGTGGTGGCAGCAAGAATATGAATATTGGATGCCTTGTCATGAAACTGTATTTGTTTAATGATTTCTGATACCCGGTTTTGTAGCTTGAGTGATTGTGTTTCGAGAACATCATAATAATCTTCATTTTTGATGATACTATTATTTTCTTTTTGCAACTGCGTTGCCTTTGTTTCAAGATCGTTCTCTTCCTGTTCAGATGTATTGTTAAAAAGTTTTTGCAGTGCCTGTATTTTTTCTGTATCAGTCGACTCTTGTGATTGAAGAATTGTTTGGGTTTGCTTAACAAGCTGTCTGGTGTTAAGAAATGAACCAACAACCTGATTAACTGTCTGGCTTCTGGTTTTGCGCTCAAGAAAGGCAGTTTCTTTTTGTTGTTTTGTTGTATGGGCTTCCGCTCCTGCAACAGATTGAATAAACACATCAATAAGTAAATCTTGGAGGGTGTAGTATTGATGGGTGATAAAGGTAAGCAAATATAAATACCTATCAGTATCTGCTCTGCGGGTCATTTGGAAAATGTCAAACTTGCTGGCTGCGTAAGCGTAGTACTTCATCCCCTCATTGGTTAATTGCAGTGATTGAACCACACGCTCCACCGCTTGAAAGAGTTCCCGGAGCACTACGAGGTCTGCAATATTTGCTTTAATTTTCGCAGGCTTGGTGGAATGAGAAAATCGTTTCAACAATGTTAGCCGGTATCTACTTCCGTTCTCTTTGTTGAGCAGCTTGTCCAACAAGGCTTTTCGCTCTTTTGTTAATCCTTCTTTAATTGTTTGATTTAATGCTTCCTGGTGCTGTTTCATCTCACGGCTAATGATCGTGTACAGTGTGTTATAGCTGGGAATCTCTATTTTGTATCCGGTAAGGATATCGCATGCGTGCTGTAGTATGAGTTTTGGTAGGGTGTGCGACCTAACCATTGGATTAAGCTGGGCGGTAAGCAGATCCGTAGCAGCCTGGTCAAATTTTTTACAACCAGTATAGAGGAAGACTTTTTCTCTATGGTCACGGTAGGTCCGCTCCTTATATTCCCTCATCTCTCCTGTTTGTGAAGTAAGTCCTAATTTATCAGAAATATAATCGATGTCTTTTTGATGAAGTTTTCTCCGGTAAAATTTATTGGTTGCTTTGAAATACCCATACATGAGCAGGAAATATATTCTGTTATGGGTGTCTAACTTTCGGGCGGTCTCTAAAATCCCACTGGGAAAGGCAAAGAAACGTTTACGGTCAACGCTGTTAAAAAGCGGCGGAGTGCTAAAGATCTTTTGTTCATCAGTAGTAAAAATACCAAGACGAGCCATAGAGTTAGGGGCAGATGCAGTAAAAGTTACTGGATAATAGCAAAGGGGGAGAAGAAACACAACAAAACCACATGACGCATTTTCCCTATTTGTTCCATTTTACCCAAAAGTTCCTCTTCTTTTTTATAAAAACACCTAGATACAAAAGCGGAATCCCAATAATAATTAAACCATAAGACATGTCTAAGGCTTCTTTTGTATACGAAATAATTTCTCTTGTTCGACAAGAGTCAAAAAAAGAAGAACACAAATGACTCATAAAATAGAGGCTAGCAAATCCTGAAGCAAAACTTATTATTAGATTTATAACAAACCAGAATAATAATCTGTTTACTCCAGTTCTTTTTGTCTTTAATCCATAGATAACGCTTGTAATTAAAGGAATCAAAAAGAATAAGAGAGGCCAAAAATTATAGATGATAAAAAGCAGTGTATCCACAAATATAACTATAACAAACGTTTTTCTTCTAGTAAATCGTAAAGCTTTACAAGTGTAATATAACAGTAATTATTCCTTAAACAGGTTTTGAGAATTGATAACATTCCCGCAAAATTGTACGTTAAGATGTGTCTCAAAAACCCTCGTTTCTAAGACACATAGTTTTTCCTCTTCAAAAAGAAGAGGTGACACCTAACACATCATCTATATACCCATCTCATAAACTATGTATTACTACTTGACAGACATAATGAGTTTTGAGACAATAAAACAAGAAGATATGACAGACCAGAAAAAGAAACTCTTAAAAGCAAAAATCTCTATTGCACTGCTTGATGAGCTAGGCAGGAAACCAACCGAGCAGGAAGTAACCCGTTACTTTGTGGCAGCTAAGGTACTCTACAAGGCAGTGTTAGGGCTACATTTTGAAAGGCAGCAGCAAAAAAGGAATGGCCAACTAGCAATCTTTTAATATTTGAACTGTCTCACTTTGTGTGTCTCGTTGTGTTTTTATATGAGTTTTGAGATGATACGGTTATGTTTATTGGCTATGCTAGAGTTTCCACTCAAGACCAGACCCTCAATTTACAGAAGGATGCCTTAGAAAAACTGGGGTGCAGTAACATCTTTACTGATACTGCCAGTGGCACAAAAGAGGATAGAAAAGGACTTGAGGAAGTACTGAAGTACGTTCGGGAAGGAGATACCCTGGTTGTTTGGCGGCTGGATAGGCTGGGAAGATCCTTAAAACACCTCATTGAAACAATTACAGAGCTTAATAACAGAAAGATTGGGTTTAAAAGCATCACCGAGAACGTTGATACCACCACCAGCGGCGGAAAACTCATCTTCCATATCTTTGGAGCCCTGGCTGAGTTTGAGCGTGATATTATCAGAGAACGGACAAATGCAGGACTGCAAGCTGCCAGAGCCAGAGGGAGACTGGGAGGGAGACCAAAAGCACTCAACAATCCAAAGAGGGTGGCTATGGCACAATCACTCTATAACGATAAGAAAAACACTATAGATGAGATTTGTAAGACCTTGCAGATTTCTAGAGCCACCTTGTACCGCTACATCAATACAAAAGGTGAAGGAAAACAGTAGTTTTCATTGCCGCTTTTGTACCTTTGTGGGATTGGAACCAATATCTATGCTCCGGTATCCGGTGAGTTCTCGTTCTAGCGGGTGATTGTCAAGAATTGGATCAGAAGGGTTAAGTTGAAAAATTGCTATCCTTTCTTTGAAGCTTTTTCTGATTCGCACATCCACCTTTTTAAGTTTCTGGTAAAGAGCAGGGTCTAAAACTACATTAACTACATTCATATACCCTGTTTTTCAAGCCAGGCAACTGTTTCTTTTCCTGTTTTAAATACTGGTGAGTGTTTCCCCTCTTTTAAGTTTTTCTTTGCTTCTTTTATTGCGTCAAGAAAGTACTGCGTTGGTATTTCCGGTGCTCTATCGGAAAAGTGGACTGTTTTAGTTCTAATAAACTGTTTCAAAAAAGCATTTAATACAGAACTCAGCGTGAAACCAAGATGTTCAGCTGTTTTTTGCGCTTCTTCTTTTATCTCTGGTTCTGTTTTAAAATTAACTGTCGCTGTGTTCATATAATCTATTATATATAAAGTAGATTTATTTGTCAATAGAGAGATTCTTGCCTAACGAAGATCACTTAGCCTCTCAATTGCTCCAAAATACTAAATTATCAACCTTTACCAGTTTCTACAGACTAAATTTTAGCCTCGAAACAATTTTGATGCAGTTAGTATCACTTATTGAAAACGGTTTTTTATAAGGAAAAAAAATTCTGAGGCTGAGAATTTTAACTCTCCTAAAAAGTACCCCATAATATAGCAGATTTGATACCATTTGTCCTAGTTTGATATAAGAGATAGGTTGTAAAAAGTGGCTACGTTATGAGTATTCCTACGTTGCCAGATCCATCAATCCGCATTCTTTCATTTGTTCCATTAGTAAAGAAAGCTAGATTACCATTTCCACCAGAATAAATATTTAATGAATTAGTTCCACCAAATGAGGTATCTGCAGAA
>Ga0209515_10003884_pt1 | contig 20717 bp, 22 predicted proteins | sample Subgroupgradi54m_FD_187454 | JGI IMG/M metagenome (GOLD analysis project Ga0209515, IMG submission 187454) | Subsurface groundwater microbial communities from S. Glens Falls, New York, USA - GMW60B uncontaminated upgradient, 5.4 m (SPAdes)... ...
GCACGAGGCGGTCAAGCTTTCCGAGGAGAATCAGCGCGTCATCCTGGTCCGCGAGGAGACCTCACCGGAGGATATCGAGGGCATGGCGGTCTCCCAGGGGATTCTGACGGCGCGCGGGGGGATGACATGTGTGAACGGTACGACACCCCTGTTGACACCTGAAGGGTTCCGGACGGCTGAGGAATTGTTTCGGGATATTGAACAAGGGGGCCGGCCATTTCTTCTAGCATTTGACCATCGGGCGATGCAGAGCCGGTGGCGCCGGGTGATTGCTGCAGGCTGCCGCCGCAGCGGGACGATTCAAATCGATATCTCGCAGACCGGCCGCGCCCTCGACAATACATTGGAGCTGACGCCGGATCACAACATGTTCACCATTCGCGAGCGCCGGCTGATGAAACGGCCGCTTGCGGAATGTTTGGCCGCTCGCGATTTTCTCTGTTTGGTTGATCGCCTGCCCGGCTGGTCGGAGCCCGGTGTCCCAGATGACGTGGATCCTTACCTCGTTGGCACCCTCCTGACCGATGGGCATATTCGTCTCTGGGATCGGAAGGGATCTGTCACCTTTACGCAGAAGGTGACCCCTGAGAAGGAAGCCCTGATTGCTGCGGTCCATCAATACTTTGAAGATTCATTTGGCGGCGGTCAATTGGCGTACCAACGCCAGAAAACAACGGTCAGTGTCCTGCGCGGGCGGCAGATTAATGGCGTTGCGGATGATTTTATCTGTTTTCGCCGGGAGCCCGCAGAACGTCTCACAGCGATCCGTGGCAGTCTTGTTCCGTGGGTCCTCCGGCTTAGCTCAGAAACCGATCTGCTGCGCTTTCTCGCGGGTGTTGCAGATGGGGATGGTTCGTGCCGGCGGGGCCGCCTTCAGTTGTATATCGGGAAGGAGGAGCTGCTGCGTGGAGTCGTCATCGCTTGTCTTCGGCTGGGTATTGTCCCCCAAATCGTGAAGAATCGCACGATCATGAACGTGCAGGTGGTTGAACGGCTCGGGGATATTCTCCTGCACAGTTACCGGTTAGGCGGCACGGTGCCGCGCAGGAAATATGGCACCAAGCTGTTCAGCACCCGCGCGCTGTTTGAGGATATTGTAGAGACCGTAGACCGCCAAGGACGCATCGGCTCAGCGATTGCGCGAAACGTCCAATACAGTATCGAAGCGATCCAGGAAATCCTGCCTCGCTGTTCCTCAAAGGTCCGGCTGGAAATCGAACGTCTGACCGCTTCATCGCTGCGGACATGCCGGGCGGTTGAGCGTCCCGGCAATGCCGATGCGATGGTGTATAACTTTGAAGTGCTTGCGGAAGATGAGCTTGATAAGAATTTTGTGGCCTTCACGCAGCGCTATACTCCCATCTTAGTATCCAATTCGCACGCGGCGGTGGTCGCGCGCGGCATGGGCAAGTGCTGTGTCGCCGGCTGCAACGACATCCGGGTGCGGGAAGAGGAAGGCCACTTTACCGCCAAGGATGTGACGGTCAAAGAACGCGACTTCATCACGCTCAACGGCTCCACCGGGGAAGTGATCCTCGGGGAAGTGCCGCTGGTGGAACCACAGCTGACCGGCAGCTTCAAGCAGGTGCTGGAATGGGCGGATGCCACGCGCCGGCTCAAAGTGCGCGCCAACGCCGACACCCCGCAGGACGCGAGGGTGGCCCGGGAGTTTGGTGCTGAAGGCATCGGACTGTGCCGCACCGAGCACATGTTCTTCGGGGATGAGCGGCTGCCGGTGGTTCGGGAGATGATCCTGGCGAAAGAGGTGGCGGCGCGCAAGAAGGCGCTGGCCAAGCTGCTGCCGTTTCAGAAGCAGGACTTCATCGGCATCTTCAAGGAGATGAAGGGGCTGCCGGTGACGATCCGGCTGCTGGACCCGCCGCTGCACGAGTTTCTGCCGAATACCCCGGAGGACCAGGAGCGGGTGTCCAAACAGCTGGGCATCGACCTGGGGATCCTGCGCGATACGGTCAACAGCCTGCATGAATTGAACCCGATGCTCGGCCACCGCGGCTGCCGGCTTGGCATCACCTATCCGGAGATCAACGAGATGCAAGCACAGGCCATCTTCGAGGCGACCTGTGAGCTGCTGCGCGACGGGATCAAAGTGATCCCGGAAGTGATGATCCCGCTGGTGGGCCATCCGAACGAGTTCCACGCGGCCAAGGTGGTCATCGATGAGGTCGCGAAGCGGACCATGGCCAAATACAAAGCCACCTTCACCTATCTGGTCGGCACGATGATCGAGGTGCCGCGGGCCGCGGTGGTGGCGGATGAGATCGCGAAGGAAGCCGAGTTCTTCAGCTTCGGCACCAATGACCTGACGCAGATGACCTTCGGCTTCTCGCGGGATGACATCAGCAAGTTCCTGCCGCATTACCTCAAGCAGAACATCCTGCCGGTCGATCCATTCATGAAGCTGGATCAGGACGGCGTAGGATCGCTGATGCGGCTGGGGATCCAGAAGGGCCGCTCAGTCCGCAAGAACTTGAAGGTCGGCATTTGCGGGGAGCACGGGGGCGATCCGTCCTCAATTGAGTTCTGTCACCGGGCCGGGCTGGACTACGTTTCCTGCTCACCCTACCGGGTGCCGGTCGCGCGGCTGGCTGCAGCGCAAGCGGTTCTTCGGGAGAAAGCCACCAAGAAGTAACGGGGAGGTCCGGCGAATGGATCCGATCCGTTCCTATTTGAAAGACATCAAGTCGATCCCCCTGCTGACCGCCAAGCAGGAGATCGAGCTCGCCAAGAAGATCCGCAAGGGCGATCTGGTGGCCAAGCGGCAGATGACGCTGTCCAATCTGCGGCTGGTCATCAACATCGCCAAGCGCTACACCCACCTCGGGGTGCCGCTCCTCGACCTCATCGAGGAAGGCAACCTCGGCCTCATGAAGGCGGTGGTGAAGTACAATCCTCAAAAAGGGTTCCGTTTCTCCACCTACGGCGCCTGGTGGATCCGCCAATACATCACCCGGGCCATCGCCAACCAGGGCAAGACGGTCCGCATCCCGGTCTACATGACCGAGCTAATCTCGAAGTACAAGCGGGTCACCGAAGAGCTCTCCCAAAAGCGGGGCCGCAAGCCGAGTATTCCCGAAGTGGCCAAGCGCATGCAGCTGCCCATCGAGCGGGTGGAGCGGCTGCAGGAGCTGGTGGTCTCGGCCCAGACCACCTCGCTGGAGACTCCGGTGGGCGAGGAAGGGGAGACCGAGATGATCGATTTGCTGCAGGATGAGATGGTGCCCTCGCCCCAGGAGGACATCACGCGGTTTCTGCAGCATGAGCGGATCGACGCGCTGCTGCAGAAGATGAACGACCGGGAGCGGCGCGTGCTGACCCTGCGCTACGGGCTGGATGACGGGGTGAGCCGCACGTTGGGTGAAACCGCCAAATTTTTCGGCATCACGCGCGAGCGGGTGCGGCAGATCGAAGTGGTGGCCATTAAGAAACTGCGCACGCTGATGGCCACGGAAGAGCCCAGCCTGGGCCCGGATCAGCCCGGTCCGATGAAAACCGCCGCTGCGGCGAGAAGTCCGGAGGGCCGCCAAAAGAAGAAACCGGCTGCGGCGAAGAAGGCCAAGCGTTCGACGGCCCGTTCATCCCACTGACACGCCCCAGTAGCTCAGCATGGAAGAGCAGCGGTTTCCTAAACCGCGTGTCGGCCGTTCGACTCGGCCCTGGGGCACTTTCTTACCAGGGCCTCGCTCAGGCCGATCCTGAGCGAGCGAAGCGAGTCGAAGGATCGCCTGTTCGACTCAGGCCTGGGGCAGTTTTCTTTAGCTGAGGAAGAGGGACGTGAAGAAGTCGAGGGGCGGGCCGAGCAGGAGCGAGAGCGGTGAGATCGGCAGCAGGTAGCTGCTGAGGATCAGCCCCATCAGCATCATATAGCCGTATCGCTGATTGAACGTGTTGAAGCGTGCGGCCAGCCGGACCGGCAGCAGATGCTGCACCATGTGCGAGCCGTCCAGCGGATAGAACGGAAGAATATTGAACAGGGCCAGCATCACGTTGATCTGCACGAACACCGGAATTAACACCGCCGCACCGGACCACAAGCCCGCCGCCATCAAGCCATCCACCACACCCGGAATCCGAAGAATGCCGCCGGCCATCGCAGCAAGCAGAAGATTCATGCCGGGCCCGGCCGCCGAAACCAACAGATCCGCGCGCGGATGGCGCAGCCGGCTGGCGGTCACCGGCACCGGCCGTCCCCAGCCGAATCCCACCAGCACGATGCCCAGAAAGCCGATCGGGTCCAGATGCGCCAGCGGGTTCAGGCTCACGCGGCCCTGCCGCTGTGCCGTGTCATCGCCGAATTTGAGCGCGAGCCATGCGTGCGCGAATTCATGGCAGGTGATCGCCACAATGATCGTGGGAATGAACGTCACATAGTACAACATGGTGTGGGAAGTCATTGCCCGTTATTCTACCGCAAAACCCCGGAAAACCCCCTTAAAATCACGTAAATATTATGACAAACAGATGACAAAAGCATGACGAACATGTTAAAAATTTCTTGACAAGGTAGCGCTACCATCTTATAGTAACCCCAACATGCGAAAGGAGGTGTCTCAGACTCTGAGGGAAATTCTTGGAGGGCTCTATGGGACACAGGATTGGAATCGTTCGTGCAGGGTGGGTTGTGGGGAGCATCAACAAGGAGGTAGGTCGATGGTGAAGGCTACGCTTAGAAGCGCAGTCCTTCTTGGCCTTCTGGCGTTTAGCGCCCCGAGCTACGCCGAGGTCCAGAACGTGAAGGTGGGCGGGGAAGTCACGGTCACAGGGTTTCACCGGAAGAGCCTGCGGTTGAGCGAAGATGTGTTCAACAGCAGCGCTGCGCAGCCCGCCCTGGCTACCACAGGGCAGGTGACCGGTGCGGCGCCTCAAACCGGTTCTTCGGGAAGCAGCTTTTTGCAGCAGTTGACGGCCATTAATGTCGGGGCCGATCTTACCGAGAATGTTTCCACGCAGGTCCGCGTGATCAACCAGCGGGTTTGGGGTGCGCTGGACGACAATGCGGTAGATTCCACCTCGTCTGGCAGCGCTACGAACGACCACGGCAACGCGGTCGAGCTGTCGCTTGCCAACATCACGCTGAAAGAGCTGTTCTACTCGCCTCTGACGGTCAGGATTGGCCGCCAGCCCTTGTGGTTTGGCCGTGGCTTGATTATCGGCAGCCGCATTCACCAGGGAGATGTGGATCCGAGCAACGCCTTGGCCGCTGATGAGTTCAGCGACCTGGCGGCTGGTTTCGACGCGATTCGCGGCACGCTGGATCTTGCCGGGGTGGCTGGAATGCCGCTCACGCTCGATACGGTGTACGCGAAAGTCACTGAGGATGACGTCTCCGTGGTAACGACTGGCCTTGACAGCAGCCACGATGACACGAACCTGTTCGGGTTCAACCTCGGCACGAAGTTTGACTCGATGAACGGAGAGGCCGAGACGTACTACTGGAACAAGAGCAATCGCAGCATCACCGTGGTGAATGTTGATAAGGTTCCAGATTCCAACACGCTCGGATTCCGGGGCAGCGTTTCACCGGCCGATGGCGCCTCAGTCTATGGTGAGTTGGCCTATCAGTGGGGCCATGCGATCACCAGCGGCATCACCTATGACGCAGAAGGTGCGGCCGGGGATGCCTATACCGCATGGGCGGCGAATCTCGGCACGGACTGGACGCTTAAGGACGCCATGTGGTCGCCGACCGTTGGAGCCGAGTGGATCTTCTTCACCGGCCGCCAAATTAATGGGTCGGGCAGCGCGGGCTGGGAACCGGTGTTCCATGGCTACTTCCCGGACCGGCTGCGCAGCACCCAGACGGCAGGCTTCTATCTGCCGGCTCAGTCAGGTGCGACCGTCGGCGGAACGTTCAATGCCATCACCAACTCGTACACGAACCAGCACACGCTGGCCCTCCATGGCACCGTCATGCCGATCGAAGACCTGGCCGTGGACAACCGCTACAGCTGGTTTGTTGCGGACGAGGGGATCAAGCCGACCACGACGCCCGGAACCAAGCGCGAGCATTACTTCGGGTCGGAGTGGGACATGAACGCCACCTACAACTACACGGATGATGTCCAGTTAGGCGCGGCTTTGAGCGTCTATTGGCCGGGCAGCGTGTTCCGCAGCCCGTACGATGACATCTCCTCGCAGTTGCTGACGTCGGTGAGCGTCAAGTTCTAAGCACCATTTCGTTCGGCCAACGCCCCCTGCTTCGCAAGAGGCAGGGGGCGTTGTTTTAACCCCCTTAGGACGCCATGAGACCCCTGTCCGTCGCCTTCATCTGGCATATGCACCAGCCGTATTACCGTGATTTCGCGACCGGTGAATGCACCATGCCGTGGGTGCGCCTGCATGCCACGAAGGACTATGTGGACATGGTGAAGCGGCTTGAGGCGTTTCCTTCCATTCACCAGACCTTCAATCTAGTGCCCTCACTGCTGGACCAGCTGGAAGAGTGGCTGCCGCCGGCCAACCGCACCGACACCTTCTGGGAGCTCTCGGAGCGTCCGGCCGCCGGGCTCTCAGAGGCTCAGCAGCAGTTCCTGACGGAATGGTTTTTCCTGGCGCACCCTGAGCAGATGATCAAGGCGCATCCCCGGTACGGGGAGTTGTTCGCGAAGCGGGGAAAGCCATTCAATATCCAGGACTATCTGGATTTGCAGGTCTGGTTTAATCTGACGTGGATCGATCCCTGGCTGCGCCGGCAGGACGCGCAGCTGGCGGCGCTGGAGGCCAGGGGCAGCTCGTTTACCGAAGAAGAAAAACGCTATGTGCTGGCGTGCCATCGCCGGCTGTTGGCCGATGTGCTGCCGGCTTATCGTGAAGCGGCGGCCCGGGGCCAGATCGAGCTGAGCACCTCGCCGTATTATCACCCGATCATGCCGCTGCTGTGCGATACGAAGGCGGCCCAGGCGGCGCTGCCGCAGGTGACGCTGCCGAAGCGCGGGTTTCAACATCCGGAGGATGCCCGGTGGCAGCTGCACACCGCGCTGGCGCGGCATCAGCAGGTCTTTGGCCATCCGGCGCAGGGTATCTGGCCGTCGGAGGGCAGCGTCAGCGATGCGCTGGCCGATCTGGCGATCGAGGCGAAACTCCGGTGGCTGGCCACGGATGAGCAGATCCTCTGGCGCACGCTGGGCCAGCCGCGGCAGCCTGCGCTGCTGTACCGGCCGCATCGCGTGCGCCGTGCGGGCGGGGAAACAGCGGTCGTGTTCCGGGACCGGGAGCTTTCCGATTTACTGGGATTTACCTACAGCCAATGGGAGCCGGCGTTGGCGGTGAACGATTTCATCGGCCGGCTTGAGGCGATCCGCCAGGCGACGACAGCTCAGGACTCTCCGGCGCTGGCCAGCATCATTCTGGATGGCGAGAATGCATGGGAAGCCTACCCGGATGACGCGCATGAATTTCTGACAGGACTCTATCAGGCCTTGGCACATGATGAGCGGTTTCGCTGTGTGACGGTCAGCGAATTTCTTGAAATCTATCCGCTGAACCGGACCGAGCCGCTGACCGGGCTCTTCAGCGGCTCCTGGATCGACGGCAACTTCGCCACCTGGATCGGCCACCCGCAGAAAAACGCCGCCTGGGAGCATCTGGCCGAGGCGCGGGCGGCCTTGGAAGGGGTCAGCCGGGAGGATCCCAAGGGCCGGCGGGCCTGGCAGAGTCTGGGGGCTGCGGAGGGGAGCGATTGGATGTGGTGGTTCGGCGATACGCATTTTACAGCCCAGGCGGATGAGTTTGACCGGCTCTTCCGCGCGCATCTGGTCAACGCCTACCAGTTCGCCGGCCATCCGGTGCCCCCGGCGCTGCGCCGGCCAATTCGGCGGCGGGAAGAGGATCTCTGGCCGTCGTAACCGATTGTCTCCCTTGCGCTTTCATCAGGATTCACTTATAATGATTTGTTTAGATGACACCCATCCGCATTGCCGTTTCCGGGGTAGGGAATTGCGCCAGCGCGCTGTTGCAAGGGTTGGTCTATTATGGCGCCCCCCGAGGCAGCAACGGCCACACCATCTCCGGCTTGCTGCACCCCCGCGTCGGCCCGTACGCTCCCGGCGATATCAAGGTGGTCGCGGCGTTTGATATCGATGCCCGAAAGGTGGGCAAGCCGCTGGAAACCGCCATTGCCGCAGCCCCCAATTGCACGACCCAATTTCTGCGCAGGATTCCCAAATACGGCGTGCGGGTGCAGATGGGGCCGATCCTCGACGGCATCGCTCCGCACATGAACCAGTATCCGGCCGAGCGCACCTTTCTTCCCGCAAAGACCAAACCCGCCAACGTCGCCGCGGTGCTGCGCGCCGCCGGCGCTGAAATTCTCCTGAACTATCTGCCGGTCGGCTCCCAGCGGGCCACCGAAGCGTATGCCGAGGCGTGTCTGGAGGCCGGCGTGAGTCTTATCAACTGCATTCCGGTGTTTATCGCCTCCGATCCCCGGTGGGCCGCGCGCTTTGCGAAGAAAGGCATCCCGCTCGTCGGCGATGATGTGAAGGGGCAGGTCGGGGCCACGATCCTGCACCGCACGCTGGCCCGGCTGTTCATGGAGCGCGGGGCCGTCATCGACCGGACCTACCAGCTCAACGTCGGCGGCAACACCGACTTCCTCAACATGCTCAACCAGGACCGCCTGAAGATGAAGAAGATCTCCAAGACCGAGGCGGTCCAAACGGTCCTGGGCAAACGGCTGACACAAACCGACATCCATATCGGCCCCAGCGACTATGTGCCGTGGCAGCAGGACCGGAAGGTCTGCTTTCTGCGCATTGAAGGCCGAGGATTCGGGGACTGTCCGATCGAGCTGGAAGCCCGGCTGTCGGTGGAGGATTCGCCCAACAGTGCTGGCATGACCATTGATGCAATCCGCTGCCTGCGGCTGGCCCTGGAGCGCCGGCTGAGCGGCCCGCTGCTGTCGGTTTCCGCCTGGACCATGAAGCACCCGCCCAAGCCGATGGCAGATGAAGACGCCCGGCAGCTTGTCGAGGCTTTCATTCGTGGCACCAGCACGCGGTAAGCTCTCGTTATCCGGTTGGTGGCCGGTGATCCGCTTCGGCCTCTTTACCGTCCTCTTCAGCCTCGTGTTCACGGTTGTCGCCCTTCCGTTTCTCGGCCTCTCATGGTGGAAAATCTTCCGGCGGTGCGCCTCCATTGCCGCAGGGCTCAGCCTCTGGGTGTGCATTTGCCGTCTTGACCGCCGCTCCATCCGCTCGTATGGCCTTTCCGGCTGGAAGACCGGCATGGTGGAGTTTGCTTTCGGCGTGCTGCTTGGGCTTGCCACGCTGGCGATTATGCTGGCGATCGGCCTGGCCACCGGGGCGTGCTCGATCCGGGTGACGGATGATGCCATGCGGTTATGGCGCCTCCTGGCGTTGTCGCTGCCGTTGATGGCGGCTGTCAGCGTGCTGGAAGAACTGGTGTTTCGCGGGATTATTCTGCAGCCCCTGCTGTCCTGGTCGCGGGCCGGCGCGGTGGCGGTCAGCAGCGGCCTGTATGCCGTGGTGCACTTAAAATCCCCGGAATTCATCCTGTTGACCTGGCTGGAATTGATCGGCCTGTGGGTGCTGGGCGCCGTTTTGGCGTTGAGCTATCTCCGCACCGGCCGGCTCTACCTTGCGATCGGCCTGCATGCGGCACTGGCATACGGCGCGCGGATCAATAAACTGCTGGTCGAATTTACGGATGTGTCGATGGCCTGGTTGGTGGGCACGAGCCGTTTGGTTAACGGTCTCGCCGGATGGGTCGCGCTGGCAAGCGTGGGGGCGGTGATCTGGTGGGCGGGGTCGAAGCTGTTCAAGGAGGTGGAGTGATGCTCGGAACGCGGAGTACTGGATGGATCATGGTCAGTGCGCTGATGGTGGGGCTGATGCCGGTGGCCTCAGCGGCTGAAGGGCTGACGTACATGGAAGGGGCGACCCGAAAGCTGGGCCGCGGGGTCGCCAACGTGGTGACATCTCCGGCGGAGCTGGTCCGGACGCCTGAACTGGTCAGCCGACGGGACGGCTATATCGCCGGCATGACGGTGGGCATCGCGCAAGGATTGTGGTTCGGCTTGGTACGGGGTGTTACGGGGTTGTGGGATGTCGTGACATTTCCGGTGGCAGTCCCGAAGAACTTCGAGCCGGTGATTTACCCGGAGTTCATCTGGATGCACGGCAACTGGACGGAGTGACCGCGCCGGTTGCTTCTACCGCAGCAGCTCCCGGCGCTGTTCTTCGGGAAGGGAACGCGCGACCGCGGTGCTGAGCCGGCTCAGCTCAAGATCCAGAATGGTGATGAAGCTGAGCAGCTGCTGGGTGACCCAGAACATGACGCAGAGGACGATGCCGATCACCGACGTGGCGGCGTGCATCTGATTCATCGGCGTCACGAGGACAAAGATGATCATGCCGACGGCCAGGATGAGCAGGTAGACTTTCAGCCGGTCGACGGCTTGTAAAAAAATCCGATCGCGCGACGTCAGCGGCATTCCCCCTCCTTGTGATCTGCAGTATACTCCATGGCGATTGCGCCGCGCTACTCCATCCTCATCGACGGCTATAACGTGATCAAGCGCCACCCCAACTGGCGGCATCTGCCGCTGCAGGAGGCGCGGCGGCGGCTGCTGGGCCATCTGGCTAGCGTGCGGTGGCCGGTTCCATCTCCCATGATCGTGGCGGTGTTTGACACCCAAGGGGATGACGCCGGGCATGCGCCGCAGCCCAACCTTCGCGTGCAGTTCGCCTCACCGTCGGCTGACGCGTATATCCAGGATGCGATCCGCCGCAGCCCCGCGCCCCAGCACCTGCTCCTAATCTCGGATGACGGGGAAATTCTCCGCACCGCCAAAAGCCACGGCGCCCGGCGCTATCCTGTCTCCTGGCTGTTTGCCGCCCCCAAACCCCCGGCCGGTTCGTCTTCGGCCGAGGCCAAAGGCGCTCTTCCGGCCTCCGAGGCGCGCCGCATCACCGAGGAGCTGGCCAAGCGGTGGCTCCGGCGGTCCGAATGATGAAACCTCCTCAGGCGATCTGCTTTGATCTGGACGGCGTCCTGATCGACACCATGCCGCTGCATGCGGACGCCTGGCAGGAGGCTGTCCGGCGATTCGGTCTGCGCGTGAGGCGCCGAGAAATTTACTCCTGGGAAGGGGAGCCGGGCACGGCGACCGCGAAGCGGCTGCTGAGGCGCCAGGGCCGCCGCTCGATGCGTGAAGCGGCCGAGCTGCTGCGCCTGAAAGAGGCGCTCTTCAAACGATCGGCCCGGCGCATCCGCGTGCATCCGCGGCTGGCGGCCTGGATTGCGCAACGATCCCGGCGCGGGCTGGCGATCGGCCTGGTCACCGGCACCTCGGCGCATGAAGTGCGGCGGATCGTCCCGGCCGCGCTGCGGCGGCAATTTCGCGTCATCGTCACCGGCACCGATGTCCGGCGCGGCAAACCGGACCCTGAGCCGTACCGCACCGCGTTTGCGCGGCTGCGGGTCGCACCCCGGCGCGCGGCGGTGGTTGAAAACGCGCCCTATGGCATCACCTCTGCGCGGCGGGCCGGCGCCGGATGCATTGTGGCGCTGGTTAGCTCGCTGCCGCCGCGGTACCTGCGGGGCGCTGACCGGATCGTCCGCTCGGTGGCCGAATTGATCCGGACGCTGGACCGGCTCGTGCGCGTTAATTGACAAGCCGCCGCCGCGCCCGATACAATACGTCATGCGACGCATCGCGCTGATCAGTTTCATGCTTCTGGCACTTTGCCCGCCGGTGTGGGCGCAGGATCCCATCCACAAGATGGGCCGCGGGGTTGTCAATCTGATCACCGGCTGGGTCGAGGTGCCCAAACAGATGCACCGGGGCCGCACTGATGAAAATCCGTTCAAGGGATTCGGCGGCGGACTGGTGCGCGGCGCCGGCCTCGGGCTGCTGCGCATGGGCTATGGCCTCTATGAAATGGTCAGCTTTCCGTTCCCCTATCCCAAAGATTTTGCCTCGCCGTATACGGAGATGGAGCTGCCGGACTACGCCTGGCAATAGTCCGGTTGCCGTCTTCGCTCTTCTGCTGTGCTTCGCCGCTCCGGCCTGGGGCGGGGAAGAGCCGCCTCGCAATGCCCCGCCGGCCTCACAGACCCTGCCGCCGCCGCTGCGCCGGCCCATTGTCGGCGAACGGCTGGCCTTTCAAGGCCGATGGATGGGCCTTCCGGTCGGCGAAGGCTGGATCGAAGTCAAAGAGCTGATCGACGTCGGGGGCCGGCAGGCCTACCACATTGAGCTGCACGGACGGTCCAACGACGTGCTGTCGGTGTTCTATCCCATCCGCGATGATCTGCATTCCTACCTGGACGCCGACACCCTGCGGCCGCTGAAATTCGAAAAACATCAGCGGGAGGGCCGGTACCGGTCCTCCGAAGTGGTCCTCTTTGATTACAAGACCGCCACCGCCAGCTATGAATCGCTGGTCAACGGTTCGACCAAGCAGATCCCGCTGCCGAAGGAGTTCCAGGACCTGGTGAGCGCGTTCTACTGGTTCCGGGCCCAGCCGGCGCAGCCGGGCCAAACCCTGACCGTCAACCTGTATACGGATGAGAAGATCTTCGAAACCGCCCTCCGGATCCGGCCGATCGAGACCCTGGAACTCCTCAAGCGCGGGACCTTCCGGTGTTTTATAGTTGAGCCCAAGGCCACCTTTAAGGGGCTGCTGGTCAAGCGGGGGCGGATTTGGGCCTATATCACGGCCGATGAGCGGCGCCTGCCGCTCTTGGTACGGGCGACCACGCCGTGGGGGCAAATGAGCGCAGTCCTGGATGAATCCGCTTTAGACGGCACGCCGTAAGACCCTCTAGAAACAGCTTTGCCGGCCTAGAATCCCGCCTTATATAATGTCTGATAATATATATTCTGTTAAATAGAATAAAGGGGGTTCTAGGCTGGTGTTAGGTGCATATTGAAGAACGAAATCAGCTTATTGAGGTAGACGGCCGGATCATGGGAGAATCCGGTGAGATGGCCGCTTCCCCCAACCACCCAGAGTTCTTTGGGTCCGGTGGCGGCGGCAAGAAGCTGTTTGGTTTCCTCGAGAGGCATCCGGAGATCATCGTCTCCCTGGATGAGGAGTAACGGCCGTTGTCCAAGCCGCGCTGCGGCCTGGCGCGGCGAAACCTGCCGGGGCCAGACCCCGAACCGCAGCCGGTAGGTGGCCTCCACGAACGGCACAAACGGCACCCGCGGCATGAATGGATACATCAGCTTGATGTGCCGGGCCAGCGATTCGTCCAGCTGGCCATAGGGGCTGTCGGCTGCGATCGCTCCCAGCCGCTCATCCTGTCCCGCCACCATCAAGGCCACCGCACCCCCCATGGAGATGCCATAAATCCCGTAGGATTTCGCGGGAATCTCCGGCTGGCTGCCCAGATATGCCAGAGCGCCTTCCAAATCGCGCTGCTCGGTCCAGCCAAATGATGTGGTGCGGCCCTGGCTGGTGCCATGGCCTCGGAAATCAAAGAGGAAGAGATTGAAGCCGGCCTGGTGCAGCCCGGCGGCGATCGAAAGGAGATCGGAGCGGTTGGCGCCGACGCCATGGCACAGGATGATCCAGGGCCGGCCGGATTGGGAGGGGATTTTCCATCCCTCGAGCCGCAGGCCGTCGGTTGCGGAAAACTGGACGGTCTCAGCCGGCACAGGCTGTTCCGCCGGGATCGGATTCAGCGGAAGCTTGGGAAGGATCGTATTGCGGAGGAACAGGGCCGCGGAAAAGACCCAGGCCCAAAAGAGGAGCAGAAAGACGGCTTCGACGACGATCACAACGGGCTTGCGGCGCCTCGTTATTTGACCGGACTGCCGGGCGGCATCGGCCGCTCCGGCGTCAGGAGCGTGATGGACGCGCCGTCCGAGGCCGCGAGCACCATGCCGCTGCTCTGGACGCCGCGCAATGCGGCCGGTTTGAGATTGGCGACTACCACCACCCGTTTGCCCACCAACTCCGCGGCCTGATACGAGCCTTTGATGCCGGCCACGACCTGCCGCGGCGATCCGTCGCCCAGATCCAGCGTGAGCACCAGCAGCCGGTCGGCGTTGGGATGGTCTACGGCGGCGGTGATGACCGCGATTTTGAGGACGAGCCGCTTGAATTCCTCGATGGTTAATTCAGGCGGGGCCGCCGGGGGAACCGGTGCGGCCGGAAGATCCGAAGGGCCCTTCCCTGCCTCACTCATGGTCATGCGGCCACCGGCGCAGCCTGAGCCAGCACGGGAGGCTCTTGGGGAGGCACCATCGTGATGGCGTCCCAGGGGCAGATTTTTTCGCACAGCCAGCAGCCGATGCACTTCGACTGCTCGATGATGCAAGTGGCCAGCAGGCCGGGATGCTCTTCACCCGGGACCTTGTCGATGCAGTCCACCGGGCAGACGGCGATGCAGACCTCGCAGCCGGTGCAGCTGTCCGGGTTGATGATCGCTTTCGGCTGGCCTTTTCTGGGTTTCGGCGCGACTGCGGCCATTTAGGTGCCCTTTTTCATCCGCTCGCCGACGAGCTGGCTGACGGCTTTGCCGTCCGCCGCTCCGGCGGCCTTGGCCATGACGTATTTCATGATCTGTCCCTGGTTCAGCCCCACCGACGCCACGGCTTCCTCGATGAGCTTGCCGAGCTGCTCCGTGGAAAGCTGCTGCGGCAGATAGGCGTGAAGAATGACCAGCTCCTGATTGGCCTGGTCGAGCACGTCTTTGCGGCTCTGGGAGGCGGCGATGGTTTCCTTGCGCTGTTTGGCCTGCTGGGCCAGCACCTGGAGGACTTCGTCGTCGGTGAGTACCTCCTTGCGCTTGTCCATCGCCGCGCGCTGCATGCCGGCCTTGATCATGCGCAGGGTGTCGACCTTCAGCCGCTCGCCCGCCTTCAGCGCCGTCTTGTAATCCGCGTCCAGCCGTTCAGTGAGTGTCGCCATTAAATGTTAGTGTACACAAGCGGCCCCTCTCCAGCAAGTTATCCCACGGCACCCAAAACACGTTGCAGATGAAAAATGTCGTAAACGTCGGTCCCATGGTTAGCAAGATCCCCACCTGGATGGCGAATAAACTCGGCACCAACACCGCCCGCGCCCGCCGGCTGATCAGCGCCAGCGGATAAGCCAGTTCCAAACACAGGCTGGTCGCCGCCAGCCAGATGCACAGCCACTCGACGCGGGAAATCGTCAGCCCCCACCGCGTCAACGGGTGATGGAAATACTGATGCTGCAACAGCGTGATCGCAAGGTTATCCGACAATGCCCATCCGAATCCGCTGGCCCTCAGCTTCGCCACCCCGGCCGAGAAAAAGATGACGGCCATGATGACCCAGACCATCTTGATCGGCCAGGTGTATTCCCCGCTGGGTGGCGGGCGGGAACGGCTCTTCCGTTTCCTCAAGGCATCCAGCGACCACGCATCTCCGGCCCGGGAACAGGCAAGCACGGCCAGCACCAGCACCACAATCTGCCCCGTGTGGTTGACCTTCCCGAACTGCTCGGGAACGGCCAGCAAATAGGCCCCAAGGAGAAAGGCCACCGCCATGCTGCCGCGGGTCCACAGGCCGATGGCGCTGGTGATCAGCGACACATACCACACGATCTGCAGCATCCGGAGCGCGGATTCTGGCAGGATGGGCAGGCGGAACCAGGGATGAGCGAGGAAGACCGGTGAGACGTCTCCCCAGAGGGAGAGGTTTGGGTCCAGCATCTCCGGCAATAACAGGCCAAAAAACAGCACACGGCAAATCCCCAGCGGCGCGGGAGAAGAGGGCGCGAACCAGAAGGCCTGCCAGCGCTTCATCGGAGGATCTCCGCCAGTTTCAGGCGCTCGACCGGCTGGTCGATGTTGCGCGCCAGGGGGTCGAGCTGCCATTTCGTGCGGTAGAGGCGCATGCCGATCAAGGGAGGGCCTTGAATCTTCCCGCTGAGCCGCAGCCGGTCATACCGGCGAAGGCAGTCCTCCACAGCCTCTGAGACTCTTCCCCGCCGGGCCGGGTCGGCTTGGAGCTCCTTGATCGCGGTGCTGAACCGGCTGATGATAAACGGCCGCAGATGCCGGCCATCGAGCCGGATCTCGCTTCGATCTTCCTGAATGCCAAACGTTTCATATCTGATGAGCGTGCGCTGGCGCTCAGCCTTCGCATACATCGGATACGGGGAAAAGGGCCATGCCTCTTGGCCGGTGACGACCGCATAGGCTGAACCCGTCAGCACGACGGCCAACAGCGCATGCACAAATCGCTGTCGAGCGCGAGACATCTCCGGCATCCGTGTTACCTCCCGGAGCGCATCAGCTCGGCGGCCCAGAGCACACCGATGATCGTTTTGGCGTCGCAGATCGCGCCGGAGCGGATCTTGGCCAGCGCCGACCGCAGACTGACCACCACCGGGGTGAGCAGCTCATCCGGCTCCGGATGGGCTTCGGCCTTTGTGAGCCCCTCGGCCAGGAACACGGTCATCTGCTCGGAAACAAAGCCGGGTGCCGCATAAAATTGGCCCAGGCGGCGCAGCCGTCGCGCCTGCCAGCCGGTTTCCTCCTCCAGTTCGCGCCGGGCGCAGGCCATCCGGCTTTCCTTCTTGTCGAGCGTGCCGGCCGGCAGCTCCAGGAGATACCGGTTGATGGAACGGCGGTACTGCCGGATCAAGACCACATGAGAGCGGTCGACCATCGGAATGATGACCACCGCGCCAGGATGCAGCACCGTTTCCCGGATCACGCGCCGGCTTCGCAGCAGCAGCGTCTCTTGAATCAGCTTGATGACGCGGCCCTGATAGATCGTCCGGCGCGACACGACGCGAAACGGCGATCTCATGACGGATCTCCGGTGTAGCCCAGCTGCCGCAGAATCCGCTCATCGCCGCGCCAGCCCTCGGCGACTTTGACCCACAGCGCCAGATGGACCTTGCGGCCGAGCTTGCGCTCGATCTGGCGGCGAGCCTCGGAGCCGATTTTCTTCAGCATCTCGCCTCCCCGGCCGATCACGATCGCTTTTTGGCCGGACCGCTCCACCAAGATGGTCGCCTGGACGGTAATGAGGCGTTCGTCCCGCTGAACCTCGTCGATCAGCACCGCGAGGGCGTGCGGCACCTCCTCGCGGGTGGCGAGAAAGAGCTGCTCCCGGATGAACTCGCTGATCAATCGTTCCGAGCTCTGATCGGTGCGCTGGTCCGGCTCGTACCAGCGCGGGCCTTCCGGCAGATGCGCGATGATCTGCTCAAGCAGCACGTCCATCTGCACGCCCTTGAGCGCTGAGACCGGGATGATGTCGGCAAACAGATTCCGTTTCGCGATCCCTTCCAGCAGCGGAAGCAATTTCGGTTTTCTCACCATGTCGACCTTGTTCACCGCCAGCAGCGCGGCGCGCGAGCTGCCGTCCCCCCGGCGGAGCGCGGATTTGACCCGGTCGAAGACCCGCTCGTCCTCGTTCGTGATTCCTCGCGCGTCGATCATGGTGACCAGGATGTCGGCTTCATCCAGCACGCTCTTGGCCACCTCCAGCATGTAGCGGCCCAGCGCGTGCTGCGGCTCATGCAGCCCCGGCGTATCGAGGAACATCACCTGCGCCTCGGGCCGCGTGAGCACCCCAAGAATGCGGTGGCGCGTGGTTTGAGGTTTTGGCGAGACGATGGCGATTTTCTCGCCGAGGTAGTGGTTGAGCAGCGTCGATTTGCCGACGTTGGGCCGGCCCACGATGCCGACGAACCCGGAGCGGAACCCGGTGCTCATCTGCGGAGCGCCTCATCGCGTTTCCGGCCGATCCATTCGCGCAGGCCGGCCAGCGGCAGGCAGTTCAGCAGCTGCGAGGGTTCGATCCAGGCTCGGCGGGCGACTCCCAACCCGATGGAGATCTGATCGAGCTGGTCCAGGCTGTGGCTGTCGGTGGAGACGGCCAGCATCACGCCCGACTCCTGCGCCTGGCGCGCCGCGGTGTCGCACAGATCCAGCCGCTTGGGAAAGGCGTTGATCTCCATGGCGGTGCCGGTCTCCTTGGCGGCTTTGAAGACCGCGGCCAGATCGATGGGATACGGATCGCGCTGGCCCATGAGCCGGCCGGTCGGGTGCGCGATCAGCGTCACGTAGGGGTTGCGCATGGCGGTGATCAGCCGGCGGGTAAGCATGGCTTTGGGCTGGGTGAAGCCGGAATGGATGGAGCCGACGACGAAATCCAGCTCGGCCAGCACCCTGTCGGGATAGTCCATGCGGCCCTCAGCGAGAATGTCGACCTCTGAGCCCATCAGCAGCCGGCATTTGGAGGAGCGGTTGATCACCTGGATCTTGCGCATCTGCTGCCGCAGCCGGGGAATCGACATGCCGTGCGCGAACTTCAGCGACTGGGAATGGTCGCAGATCGCCAGGTACTCATAACCGCGGGCCGCGCCGGCCTTGGCCATCTCTTCAAGCTCATCGCTGCCATCAGACCATGTGGTATGGATGTGAAAGTCGCCCCGGACGTCGCGCAGCTCGACCAGCCGCGGCAGCCGGCCGGCCTTGGCCGCCTCCAGCTCTCCGGAATCTTCACGAAGCTCCGGCGGAATCCAGGGCAGGCCAAGCGCCTTGTACATCTCCTCCTCTTCCCTGCCCCCGATGCGCGCGTTGGTCCTGGTCCGGAAAACGCCGTATTCGTTCAGCTTCAATCCTTTCCGGATGGCCAGCTCGCGCAGCCGGACGTTGTGCTCCTTGGAGCCGGTGAAGTACTGCAGCGCCGCGCCGAAGCTCTCCGGTTTGACGACCCGCAGATCCACCTGGATCCCCTGCGGCGTCACGATGGACGCCTTGGTGGTGCCGGCTCCCAGCACGCGGGAGCAGAAGTGCGACTTCGTGAACGCCTCGATGACCGCCGCCGGACGGGCCGAGGCGGCCAGCACGTCGCAGTCGCCGATCGTTTCCCGCATTCGGCGCAAGCTGCCGGCGGTGGAGACGCGGGTCACCCCGGGCAGTTTCCGGAGAAACTCAATCAGCTGCGCGGCCAGCGGCAGCGCCAGCCCCAGGTGCATTCGTTCCCGCCCTTTGCGCAAAATCTCGATGCCCTTGAGGATATTCTCCTCTTTTTTCTTTTGGAAGCCTGGCAGTTTGCTGAGTGTGTGGGCGCGGATCGCGGCTTCGAGCTGCTGCACCGTGGAGATGCGCAGCCGCTGGGCCAGCAGCTGCGCGGTCTTCGGTCCCACGCCGGGGATTTCCAGCAGCTCCAGCAATCCTTTCGGAATCGTCCGCCGCATCTTTTCGAGTGCGGCAATCCGTCCGGTGGACAGATACTCGGTGATCTTCTCCGCCAGATCCGGGCCGATGCCGGAAATCTCCTGCAGTTCGCCCGCCTGCATCATCCGCTCCAGATCTCCGCTGAAGCTCAGAAGATTTTGCGACGCGCGGCGGTAGGCGCGGATGCGGAAGATGTTTTCGCCGCGGTATTCCAGAATGTCAGCCATCTGGTCGAACAGCAGGCCCAGCTCGTGCTGTTTCATGCTGGGGATCGCTCCGGCACGCCGCGCAGCAGCCACAGGCCGATGGCGAGCATGCCCATCAAGGCGACGATGGCGCGCCGATGGCCGGTGCCATCCCAGACCAGGATGCCCCAGAGGATCGGGCCGATGATCGAGGAGGCCCGGGCGAAGAGCCCGGCTAGCCCGAACATCTCCGCCAGCCGGTCCTTGGGCGAAAGCTCCAGAATCAGCACGCGCGCGGTGGCCCAGGTTGCGCCGAGGCAAAAACCGATCACCGGACCGACGACCCAGAGCCAGCGCATCGTCGGGTCGGCCGCCGCGCCGCCCAGCGCGAGCAACCAGCCGGTCCAGATGACCGCCAGGGTGCGTTTGGCGCCCCAGCGCGGGATCAGCCGCGAAAACACCAGCGAGCCGGCCACGGCAAAAGACTGGCTGAACAGAAAAAATCCGATGACCTGGTGTTCCGTGAATCCCGCGACCTTGCGGGTATAGACCGCCATGAAGGTCAGGATGGTATTGATGGCGTTGGCGCTGAAAAATGAGGCCCAGAGATACCGCCAGACTCCCGGCATCGCGCGTGCCGAGCGGATGGTCGTGCCCAGCCGCAGCGCCGCCGCGCGGATCACCATAGGCCACGACTCCACGCGCTGGCCGGCCGGTTCGCGGATCAGCAAAAATGAGGGCAGCGCGAAGAGCAGGAAGAACAGAGCTGAGGGGATGAACGCGGCCTGATGGCCCCAGGCCCGCACGAACGGCCACAGCAGGGCCAGCCCGAGCATGCTGCCGAAATAGCCGAAGGCGGCTCCGAACCCGGAGCTGCGCCCCAGGCGATCGGGTGGACTGACTGACCAGAGCATGGCGTCGTAGAAGACCGTGCCAAGCTGATAGCAGACATTCGCCACGGCGAAGAGCGCCAGCGCAGTGCCCAGATGCGGGGTCATCCCGATGAGGATCGTCGCGGCGGCGCATCCATAGGTGGTCCACCGGAGGAACTTCATCCGGCTGCCGGCGGCGTCGGAAATCGCGCCGCAGAACGGCATGATCAGGGCCACGAATGCCATGGAGGCTCCGAGGGCCAGGCTGAACCAGAGTTCCCTGCCCCCCTGGTCCTCCACAACCCAGAACGGGAAATAGAACGAAATCATGGCCACGGCAAAAAACGTATTCGCCAGGTCGAACAGCGCCCATGCGACCAGCGGGGTCATGACGGTTTCGCCAGGTAGGTTGACAGCCATTCGCGCCAGCTGGTCTGCAGGCGCGGCAGCTTGATGTGGAACTCCTCCGCCAGCATCTCTTCCCACGGACGCTCCTGTC
>Ga0209515_10003885_pt1 | contig 20714 bp, 12 predicted proteins | sample Subgroupgradi54m_FD_187454 | JGI IMG/M metagenome (GOLD analysis project Ga0209515, IMG submission 187454) | Subsurface groundwater microbial communities from S. Glens Falls, New York, USA - GMW60B uncontaminated upgradient, 5.4 m (SPAdes)... ...
AGCGCTCATCTGTGAGCATTAGTCGAAGCATCGCAAACTCGTATTTTTTAGGGTTCAGAGCTTAAAATTTTACGAGTTTGCCCTTTTTTTTCAATGCCAACCCATCAAATGTCAACAGCCCCAGGGCTGCAGCCTGCTACGCAGGCTTTACCCTAGGCTGTACCCAAGTATTCGACCTTCGGTCGATGGGTTGCCAGGAATTTTATTTATTCCTCTAGGGCTGCAGCCTGCTGCGCAGGCTTTACCCTAGGCTATACCCAAGTGTTCGACCTTGGGTCGATGGGTTGCCAGGAATTTTATTTATTTTGCAGAGCAATTTTTTTAAAATTAAAATAAAAATTTTACAAAAACCACCTTATTTACCAAAAACTAATTTATTTATTGCGAGATGGGGAAATCTGAAACTGAGAGAAAATCCAGAAATAGTTACTTGGCTTAGGTCTAACGATGCTTTACTTACTGAAATTGTTTTTAAAGCTGAAGGGGATGAACCTGAGGATATGTTCGCAACCTTGGTGCTAAAAAAAGGCTTCCATGTACCTGGCAATCAATCTGTATCAAAGTTGAATGTTAGTGCAGCGACAAGTGATGCGCTTGAAACTGACAAACCTAAATTATCTGAGACTGGAATCGCTAGCTCAGTAACATGGAAAATTGAGTGGGTTCTTTCATTTGTTGTTGCTGGCACGAAAGAGACAACCGGATCAGGGCTACACAGGGTAGGCAAGCCTGTAGCGCCCGCTAAAGCGCCTTCTGGTCTGATGATAGCAGCTGCCAGCGCTTGGCCAGGGCGAAGCGGTGTTGGGGCGGTACCTCTTGCCAGCCTCATCCCTATCTGTTGTGGAGAGTGGCCTGTGATACTCAAATCAGTGGATGATTCAGAAGCAGCGGCATCGGGATACATAGGGGGAGTCCTTCTGGTTAAAGCAGATAATTTTTCAATGAGCAGTTGGCCGTTAGTTTTCCAAAACTGCCACGTGTCGCGCGTAATCCAAGATGCGATGGCGAGTGCGATCAAAGACAGCGGAAAAGTAAGACTAATAAATGCAATTTGTAAGAAGAAATAAGGCCAGGCAGTACGGCGCTTTGCAAGGAATTGAGCGTTCGTCAGTGTTTTTTTTGTAGAGGGAGTGATATTGCAAGGTTGTGCTAGCCAAGTGAGTAGATCGGGGCAGAGGGGTTCTTCTGCCGTCGTGCCAGGCTCAAACGTTTTGTAACAAACACCAATAAGATCGCGTAATAAATCTTGTTTTTGCCCAGAGAGGACTTTGGCGCGATGCGAAGTTCTTTCTTGACGCCACTCGTACGAAAGGTTTTCTCGATACGCCCCTACAAGGGTTTTCCAAGTATCGGATAATTCCATTCCCATAGGGTGCTCGATAAGCTGTCAATATTGGTCAAATAGTACCCTATTTTGCCGTGAAAAAGCTAGATCGCAGGCGAGATCCACTAAGGCCCTCTGGGTGAAGGAGGGGTGCGCTGCTGCAAGCCGCAGGCGGTTGAGTGGGGAGCTTGGGGTATTGGATCCAGGGCTTAGAACTCGTTCTCCTAATACGTTCTCCTGTCTCGTAGGATTTTTCTCTAACACGCTCTCCTATCTCGTAGCATTCATCGGTGAGTGCTTTAAAGGGTTGAACAGTATGTTCGTTAAAATAAACGGCCAGTTGCGGGTAATGCTCGATTAAGATTTTTTGTGTGTAAGCAATGGTTGCGCCTATGGGACCTGCGTAGGTGAGATCTTGGAGCCTTTCTTCTTTTCCTAGCGCATTAAAAATGATGGCGAATTGTCTCACCCAAACAAGAAGGTGCGGCGCAATGTATTGGAAGATAAGCAAACGCGGAAAGTCGATAGGGGTATACGATTCATAGGCTGCTGAAATATCCCCTGCCTTCAGATGATCTCTTATTTGGATAAGACGCGCGGTGAGATTTTGAATAGGTTCACTATACAGCCAATAATGGTCAGGCAGTTGATTGACATACGTGTGGATGCTGGTTTCATATTCTGCGAGCCGTGCTTTTTTGCGCGCTTCGTTTATCTCAAAGCGCTGTATATAGTCATATCCTCTTGCCATTAACGCAATTAACCCTTCTAGGGCTAGAACGATTTCTGATGTGGTTGTCGCTTTTTCTAAGGCCTGTTGAAAGGCAGGTTTGGCAATACCCGCGCTATAAAAATTGAGATCACCTTTCTCCATAAGCTCACTAAACGTAGGCTCACGTGAGGGTTTAGGCGGGGTTTTAGGCGTAAAGAAACAAACAAGCCGCTCACCCGCACGCGCGCAAGCTGATTTGAAGCGTGCATGAAGTGACGCACGCTCGGGGGGTATAGCTGATGTTGCTGCTGCAGGCGCTGTGATGGCCAGCGGGGTGGTTATCTGTCGGGGCGCAAAAGGAACCTCCTGAAAAATGGGCCTCACCGGGGGAATATCTGCAAAAAGACGAATTGTCAGATGGCGATGAAAATCTTCGCTTAATTGAGCGTCCGTGTTTGTTTCTTGCATTGCTTGGTATTCTGCAGGCGTAATGTCTAAGCCTAGGCGTGATTTGGGCGCACTGAATTTCAGTTGATAGTGTATCTTTACCTCAAACTCATCAGGCAAACCTGCTTGACGGCTGGGCCTAAAACATAATTGACCACCACGCAATTCAGGCAGGCCTGTTAGTGTTGCTTGGATGACATCGCCTTCAGGGGCTATAAAAGACGCCAACCCACGCGCGAGGGAAGACGCAGCCGAATCTGCTGTTGCTCGATGGGTCGTTGCGGGTGTCTGTGTTGCTGTGGGATTAAACATAGGGTTTTTCCTGGATGAATGATCTGTTGTACTGTCCCTCCCCTTCCGGGCCGTCATGCCGAGCCGCGCAGCGGCGAAGCCATCCAGCGAGGAAGTCGGTGTGGGTAAAAACGCTTCCTTTGGCATTGCTTTCAAAGATTCTACAAAAAGTTGTCCGTCTGTTTTCCAAAAACACCCATGATCCCTTTCAAGAAAAGACCAAAGAAATAACACGGGTAGGGCAAGCGGAAAAGTGAGTATCACCAATACTATTTGCAAGAAAAGAAGAGGGAGCGGCGTGTTGCGCTGTGAGAGGTAATCTGCGCGTGTTTGTGTTGACTTAAGACGGGGGTCAGGCTGTGAAAGCCACGTGGTGAGATCATAGCCGGGTTCTACCCAATCTTTTTCTAATTCCTCGAGCAGCAAGAGCTTATTGAGGTTGATGCGATGCACGCGCGCCAAAGAAAGAGCACTCGCTTTTAAGGTGAGGTGCGTTCGATAAGTGCTTAACAGGATTTGTAATTTGTACCACATCCGCTTTTCCCATCCTTAGACTTGCTCAAATAATACCCTTTATTGTGATGAAAAAGCTAGATTGCAGGCGAGGTTTATCGTCTAAGCTTGCGTTTTGATTAAAAATGAATCTAAGATGTCTCTTGTTATTCATCCTGGATTCATCATTTCTTTTTTAGCTAAGCGCTTTTTCTGTAGAGGACAATTTTAAAAAGACTCGAAAAGACACTGGGTCCCGCGCTAAAAGCCACGCGGGATGACAACAGGGGGCTATCTTCTGTTTTGCTAAGAATTGTGCGGAATGACAACAGTGGAATGCCTTCGTCAATTTTCGAGTTATTTTTACCCTGCTTTCTTGTCCCCTACAAAACGCTAAGTGACAACACCGGAGGATTTGACCTATGTTTCACACTGCTAATAATAACCCCACGCCATCCCATCCTAAGCGCTTATTACATTCTCGGTGATGAGGGTGCGGCGGCGGTTGTATCTGTCTGTGCTGTGGGTGTGTCTGTAGGTGGGAAGGTTGGATAACTAATCGGACCGCTGGGGCCATCCTTGCCAATCCTATTCCAAGCTGCTTTTTGGTTGGTATACCATTCATCAGTGAGTTTTTTAAAAGGCTGTACCGTCCATTGATCAAAATAAGCAGCAAGTTCAGGGTAATAGGCGATGAAAATATCTTGCGATCCCGCGATGGTGGTACCGGCCCTCACCGTGTAAATGCCTTTTGTTAATTCTCTAGGCCTTCTTAAGATGTTAAAGATAATCAAGAATTGTTTTCTCAGTGCCATAAGATGCGGGGCTGCATAGAGGATAAACGACGTGCGTTTTAATGCTTTACTCCGTTCATAGGCATCATCAACACGGTTCTTTTTAAGAAGTGCCATGATTTCACGTATGCCTGTTTCATCTTGACGAATAGCCTTGCTATACAGCCAATAATGGTCAGGCAGTTGATTGACATACGTGTGAATCTCTTCCAAGCTTTTGGTGCGCTTTTTTTCTCGTACTTCTTTATTTGATTCATACCTAGCGTTTTCCAATTGTCTAGCTGCATCAAGAATCAGTTCTTCTAATGCACGCGTTGCTTCTTGCGGGGTGACCGCTTTTTGTAGTGCTTGTTTAAAAAAGATAAAAGCATCGCCATGTCCAATGGTGCGCCGACCCTTATCCATGAGTTCGTCAAAGGTAGGGTCTTTGGGCGGTACCACGACCTTGACCTTGGGTGCGAAGAGGCATGCAAATTGAGCATGGAAGCGTTGCTTCAGGGTTAGGGGAGGTGGTGTTGGTGGTTGTGTGGTGGTGACGGGGGGTGGCATGATGGCCAATAAAGGCGGTGCAGGGCGCCAAGGATTGAGCGGTGTATCAGGAAACACTGCCCTGACCGGGGGCACCGCGGTGAAAAGGTGTATGGTGAGGCGGTGTAAAAGATTTTCTGAGAGATTAACGTCGGGACGGCTAGCTTGCATGACCTCCAATTCATCAGGCGGGATATATTCTGCAGGAGCGGTGTGTAGTAACTCATACACGGGGGTCAGGGTGAGTATGTCTGGTATCCCATCCGTTGTTGCTGGCACAAAACGGACAACCGGATCAGGGCTACACAAGACAGGCAAGCCTACCGCGCCCGCAAAAACGCTTTCTGGCCTGATGATAGCGGCTGCCAGCGCTTGGCCCGGGCTAAGCTGTGATGGGGGGGCAGCACCTGCCAGCCTCCTGCCTATTTGTTGTGGCGAGTGGGTGGTGAGACTCAAATCAGTGGATGATTCAGAAGCAGCGGCATCGGGATACATAGGGGGAGTCCTTCTTGTTAAAGCAGATAATTTTTCAATGAGAAGTTGGCCATCGGTTTTCCAGAACTGCCAAGTGTCGCGTGTGATCCAAGATGCGATGGCGAGTGCAATCAGCGACAGAGGGAAGGTAAGGCTGATGAGAAGAACTTGTAAGAGGAAATAAGGCCAAGCAGTGCGACGTTGGGCAAGGGCTTGGGCGCGGGTAAGTGGTTTTTGAACGGGTAGAAGATTGTCACAAGGCTGCGCCAACCAAGTTGACAAATTTGGGATAGATACAGGTGGGGCAGGGGGTGCGAGGGTATCAAGGTCAGCGTCAGCAAAGGAGGGGGGCATGAGAGCAGCAACAAGCGTATCTATCATAGCGAGTTTCTGCATGAGAAGCGTTTTAGCGCGTTTGGAAATGGACTGCTTTACTTCTTCTCGAAGATGGTGCTGGTAACTTAGGCTAGCCCAAAAATGCGGTGATGCCGTTTCCATAGGGTGCTCGATAAGCTGTCAATATTGGTCAAACAATACCCTATGTTATATCTCAAAGTCCAGTAGGAGGCGCAGGATAAATGCCTGTAAAATTTAAATTATCTGGTGATGCGACTCAGCTTTTTACTGAAGACTTGCTTTTTGATTAAAAATGAATCTAAAATGCCCCTTCATTAATTGTAAGTTAATTAACCTGGCTCATTTTGTCAGGTTAAAGTTAAGGAGTCATGATGCTTCGTTCCACTGCGCCTGCAGCAACCACTTCCAGTGAGGCTTCTGCTACTGATAATGCCGTTATTCTCCGTGGGTTAAATACGCCTTTAAACGCTGCCACTGCTTTGGAGGCGCGTACTTTTTGGCAGGCCCGATTTCAACATGCATTAAATCGTACCTGGGTGGGCTTGCCCAGTCGATGGAAAGCAGGTCAAGTGGTACTGGGGATAAAAAACCCGCTGGATGCCAGACCTTTGGTTGCCATGGTGGATGGTGAATTTCAGTTGCAAACTGATCAAATGTATAACCTTCGAAGGCTACCACGTATTTGTAGAGACGTGGCCTTAACCTCTGATAAGCAAGTAGGGAAAGGAGGCGCATTCGCGGAAGGGGTGGCATTGCATCTTGGTGCTCCTGTTGCCGCTGCAGCGGCAACGACAGGGGCTATTTTAGTGGCTGAAGTGGCGGTGGTTGGCGTGCTAGGGGCAGCAACGTTCGGTGCTGCATTGGTCCTTTTGCCCCTGTCTTTGATCATAGGGGTAGTGGCCAGTCGTTTAGGGAGTCAATATGCGCAAGCTTATAAGACGGTATTGCAAAAAACGTATGACTTGTTACTAAAAGGGGAGTTTGCTCAAGCTAAAAAAGAGCTGGAGGATATGTTGCGTGGCGGCAGCAATGTGCAAAGCGTATGGCGAAATAGAATTGTACGCGCACTGCGCCGAGGATTTTTAAAGCATATTCATTATGCGCTGGGTCATTATTTTAATGGGGTAATTATTGAAAATGAGTTGTCCTCGGAAGACCGTCATGACAGAGCTTTAGCCGCTTACGCGCTGGCTTGTGAGGAAGCGTATCATACAGGATCGGATGAAATAACATTGATGATACAAACTCGCCGTCTTTATTTATTCAGGCAGAAGATACGGGATTGTATTGCATCTGGCCGGTCTTCAGCAGAAATAGCAGCGGTACAAGCAAATTTAGCAATGGATTTTCGCTTATTAGAAAATTACTCGGGAAATTGTTTAAGAGAGATAGTGTGTCTCATTACTGAAAGAATGACGTCACTCACCTGTGCTTTTTCTCAATCAGCACTTTTGTCTGATAGCCAGTTAGCAGAAGTCAATCATTTATTACAGCTTGAAATTTTATTTGTATTTGAAAATGTACAAGGCGATTATGGATCATTTTTATCGATAGCAGCCACTTTTTTTCGGGGGGCGGCGTTAAGTTATTTCTACCATGTTGATCAACGAGACGGGTGTCTTGAGGAAGCGACTTATGCGGCTTTAGTGAAACGTGACAGTGATGAATCTGTGGCAAGCGCCGCAGAGGTAGAGCCTAGGCAGGCTAAATTTAATCTCGAAGATCGTTTACGCTTTGCCGCTGAACAATTCCAAAAACTATTTAGTTTAATCCGTCATTTCAGAACAAAGTATCCTACAAAAAGTGTCCAGAGTGATATTCAAAACGCGCTGACTTTTATGGAAGATTTTGCAGTTCACTTTGTGGTGGCACACAGCGAAATGGGGTTAGGGGAGGAGTCTGCTGTACGGGCGGCATTACAATACATTGAGGAAGATCAACGCTTAAATCAGCAGCGCATAGCAAACACCCGAGAAGGGACGGTGGTGTTGACGCAGCTGCAAGGGTTGTTGCGTTCTTATGGCGTACCTTTCCCCTCTTACGAAGATTGGCTCGATGCGCTATTGCAGCCAGCGCATAGGGTCATTGATAACATGATTGATCAAACCGGTGAAGCGTTTGCCAAGGAATTTGTGCATTTTCCAGCATATGCATTGAGCGCGCACGGCCATACACATGAAAGTATCAGGAAAGCGTTTAAAGAGCGTGTGTTGTGTCGCGATCTCAATAGGCAGTGTGGTGAGGAGGTGCCTACTTTGCAAACATGGCTGGATGCAGTGAAAGATCCGCATTCGCCACTCATCGATCGCGTATTGGGCCACGGTCATTGTGAGACAGTGTTAAGTGACTTAAAAAAAATAGGTACCCTATTTGCTATTCCTGAAAAACATATCCAAGAAATCAGCCAGAGTCTCAAAGAACGTAATTGGTTGGCACACTTTAATAACGAATTGGGTTTGCACTATGACAGTGTGGCAGCTTGTCTTGTAGCACTTCAGGATGTCAATCATGCGGAGATTGCACCTGCCCTAGCGGGAGAGCAGCGTGCACGGCTGTTGAGTGATTTAGAGGCGCTGAAAGCGATAGCAAAAAACCAGGTGCAGGCCATCGATGTAGCCAAAGCCGTGTTAACCCGCCGTGCTTTGTTAATCGATTTAAATACGAAGTTGGGTGCAAGTTTCCCTCATCTTGAAGCATGGGAGAGTGCACTGCTTACGCCCGATCACGCGGAAATTAACCGGATTTTGATAGTAAAAGGTCATATTGCTTCTTTAACAGAAATGTTTGAGCGATTTCAAACGGTGGGGGTGAATGCACAAACGTATGCGTGCTTGGAAAAAGTATTTTCATTTACAGCCGCCTTCGCGCAGTTATTTATTTATTTGAATGAGCATTACCAAATTCAATTTGTCAGTGCGAACGATTTTTTAAATGCGGTGTTTAATGAAGAAGACACTCGAATCACGTCCCTCTTGCAACGTGGGCAAGGTGACTTGATAACGAAGCTGAAGACCGTGCCAGAGGCAGCTTCTTTTGATGGTGCTATTCATGCGCGTAAAGACAGGGCCATCACTTACCTCGAAGGGCGTTTGTTTTTAGTCAAAGCATTAAATGAAAAATTTGAGATGACACTCCCCTCATTGGCCGCATGGATTGTTGCATTAGAATCGGAAAACCATGCCGATATGGCGCGTATTGCGAAGGTGAGAGGCAGTGAGCTATTTGAAGCGCTCATGTCTTGTCCGGCTCATTTGCCTGAGGCAGTCGCATTAAAACGTGCTGCTCACGTATTTTCAGAACAGTATTTTCTGTCGCAGCTGAAATTACGTTTTGAATTAACTTTTTCTGATTTCAACCAATGTACGCAAGCCTTAATGGGCGAGATACCCCATGCAGGTTTGACAGCATTTATTAAAAAAGCGCTGCAAGGCGATGATTTAATCGCATTAATCAATCGTTTTCCCCCAACACACTCCGCTAAAGCACAGTTGCAGCCTGCTGTGCGCGTCTTAAGCTTGCGATTGCTCGTGGCTAAATTCAATAAAACGCTGCAATCTGATTTTCAAGATTTGGATAGCTGTCTTGGTGTGATTGAAACAGGGCAAGAAGTGGCAATGCTCAGAAAATTAGATACGCACTATACGAAAGTAGCAGATTGGCTTTCAAAGTTACCGAAAGAGTTTGTATCGGCAAAAAGAGTCGATGATTTGCATAATAAACTTAAGCATCATCGCTATTTGTTTAGGCTCAATACAGAGCTGAAAGCCGCGATGTCGGAAACGCATCCAGGTGAGACAGCGGCAGAAGTCGTTTTTACCGATGTTGTTAGTTTGCTAGAGCAAGTCTATGCGATGCAGGGCCCAGTGGCGGATGTCGTGAGTAGGGGTGCGGGTCGTAAATTACATAAAATGTTGCCTGGCTTGATTGAGTTGGGTTTGTCAGTAGAGCGGGTGACAACCGCGAGAGATAAGTTAATGAGTGCCGTTCTTTTACATGAGCTAAGGCATGATTTTTCATGGGAGGTAAGCTCATTAGATCACTGTCTGGCGTGCTTGTTGACCGAACCCGAATTTGTGAAGAATCATATTTTTTCACCGGGGAAGGGTGATAAGTTTTTGTCTTGGTTAAAAGGATTACCGTCAAAACAAATTAATGTGCGGCGTCGTGAAGAAATATGCGCAGTTTTTGAGAGCGCTTTTTTTCTTTATCAATTCAATCAACGCTTTGAGTTAAATTTCAGTTCGCTAGAGGATTGCTTTGACGCGCTGATGGATGCCAGTAATGAACGTGTGAAGGCTATCATGCAGCGTGAGGGTCGTACCCTCATCACGATGTTAGAGACATTGCCAGCGCCTTCCCCCGATGCAGTGACCGTGAAGGAGGCGCTGATACAAGATCTTAAACAACGTTTATTGTTGGCAGAATTAAGGGAAGATTTTGGGTTAAGTACAGAAGGCAATATAGACAATATTTTACTTAGATTGACAAGAAGATTAACGTCTCTTCAGGCGGAAGACGGCGTTAAATTAGTTTCTGAACGAACAGGTCGCACCCTATTGCATTGCTTGGCTGAATTTGAAGACGGCTTTGCGTTGCGTGAAAATGTGCGTCGATTGGCAAGACGTTTGTTAGCGTTAAGATATCACCGTGATAATCAACATATAACCCCCGAAGTAATGCTACGACGGCGAGATCCTTTTCAATTAAGCAACACTTTTCCTTCAGTACAATCTGAAACGAATGCCGTGCAGCTACGTCAGTTAGATGAATTCTTAGAAAGAGTGAAGCGAGATGCCGCATTGAGGTTGGCTGCCGCTGATCAACGTGAACAATTCATCTTATTAGAAGGGGATTCAGGGACAGGAAAAACCACCACGGTGACTGCGTATTTGGCTAACCGTCCAGACTGTGAAATAACACAATGGGAAAGTGGTAATAAGGATGACAAATGGGTGGGTCAAATAGAAGAAAGGGCGGGGGATTTTTTTAAACAGGCCATTGTGAGGGCGAATGAGGAAAGAAGACGAGATAAATTGCAAATTCTCTTTATTGATGAGATCTCCAGTGTTTGCCCTGCTTTAAGAGGGGAAGCCAGTGCAGGGCATCATAATCCTGCTGCGGTCGTGGATGTTTTTCAGATAGGCGTGACTAGCATTAAAGGCAGTCGTGTCGTATTGATTGGCGCCACTAACTATCCGAATAAAATATCAAGAGCCATGTTAGATCGTGCACAAGGTGGACGTATTTCGTTTCGATTGCCCGATTTGGCAGGGCGAGAAAAAATATTAATGTTTCTATTTAGAAAACATGTGTTACCGTCTGCAAGCATTAAACGCTTGGCGGAGATAACCACGGGTTGGTCACCCAGAGAATTGGGCGGTATTGTAAAAGGCATGCCTTGCGATGGAACCTTGCTGGATGAAGGAAAGCTCAACGCCGCCTTTCATGAGGCATCGCGTGCAAATGAAAAAGCGTTTAGCTTGGTGCACTCAATGGTTGATTTGAGTTTGCCTGTATTTAAAACGAAAATTGAGGGAGATCCTTTAGGGGAGTTGGCACGCATACATCCCCATTTAGCAAGACGTTTTGACGATATAAGGTCGTATTTGCGACAACCGGGTAGTTATCTAAATACGCGTTTTCACTTATTGTTATTTGGCCCAGCCGGTAGCGGGAAAACGTATGCTATCAAACAATTGTTAAGGTGCACCAACTTACCTTATTTTGTTGTGCGGGGGGCTATTTCTGCGGAAGAATTAGAGCAAGTGTTTGCCTACGCGGCACAGTTCAAACCCGCGCTGTTCTTTGTTGATGAGATAGATGCGATATGTTGTATCCCTGGCGTACAGGAATGTTTGCAAACCAATATGGACGGGATGGTGCAATCTCAAGTGGTGGTGTTGGGTGCAACCAATAAAAAAACGGAGTTGCCTGCCCCTATACGTAGTCGTTTTATGGAGGAAGAAGTTCCTCCCTTATCTCCTTTGCAGAAACAAATATTGTTATCCAAGGTGGTGACGGAATATCTTCAGCCTCCTTTTTGTTTAAACGCCGCACCCTGCTTAGCGCAAGCCCTTGCTGAAGGTGGCGCGGCGCTAGCCGCCGCCGCGGGTAATTTAAGTGTGAGAGAGGTCGTGCGCGGTTTAACCTGTGGACTGGGGAGATATGATGCAGAAGCGAAAGAGGCAGCGCAAAGTCAAGGAGGTGTACCAAAGGTCACCCTGACCTTGCAGCAAGTATTAGATTGCATGACACCCGAGGCGCAAGCGTCGGTGTTGCAGCAACCCGCACCCGCACCCGCACCGATACCGCTACTGATACCGCAAAGGAATGCCGCTCAGTTGATACAGGCAGTGGGTTTTCATCGCCAGGGGCGTCCAGCAGAGGTGAGTGCAGCACAAACTTCAGCAAATTCAGCAGCGCCAGCTGCATCGTCAAGGTAGGAAGGAGGTAGGCATTATTAATCAAATGGGGGATGCGCACGCAAACCCGTTGAGGATGCTACATTGAATTTATGGGTTTTAAAATTTTTATCATTTTTTCTAATTTATCGGGAAAGACTTCTGAAGAAGCATTTTCTAGAAATTTTTTTGCCTCGCAAAATGCTCTACTTTTTTCTGGAAAAAGCATCAAATCCAGAAAGTCTAATAACTTCCTCAGCAGTTAAAAATTTCACATGATGCCTGTCTACCTTATGTAAAAATCGCTTATTTCCCACCCGATTCATGATGACCGACCCGATGGCCTGCCAGGCAGTTTTGCAGCCTTCATAGGCCAGTGTTTTATTGGGTTCAAGCATCACCGTATGAAAGCCCTCGATGATTTCATTGGGGCCATGGAGCGGGCAAGTGAGTGACTTTATCGCCTAACACAATCACGTATTTTTCAGACATAAAAATCCTTTGTTTTTATTATGGAAATTTAGCCTATCGATTTTTATATCAGGCGCAAGCTGTTTTTTGGGAATAAGCGAAGGATGGGGAGATAAAAGACAGCCCCTAGATCTTATAGATTCTACGTATCAACGAAATAGGTAACCTATACAATTGCGAGCGCAAGCAATCCAATCCACCCAAAAAAAACCCCTTCATAGAAGGGGTTTTTGAAACAACCACGTTGCTATTTATTGCGCAGCAGAAACAGTGGTGTCTGCAGCAGGTGAAGCCGCAGGTGCAACAGCAGCACTGTCTGCGGTAGCCGCAGCGGTGGTTGCTGTGTTAGCAGCTGCTGCAGCAGTGTTTGCAGCCGCAGCGGCAGTGTCAGCGGCTTGTGTTGCTGTGTTGGCAGCAGCGGTTGCTGTGTTTTGTGCTGCAACAACAGAGGCTGCATCTGCAGTAGGTGCAACAGGCGCAGCAGCCGTTGTTGAAGAAACTGGGGCAGCGCCTTCTTGTTGTTGCGTAGCTTCAGTTTGTGTAGCAGGCGCAGCGGTTTGGTCTGCGTCTTTATTGTCTTTGCCGCAACCTACTAACGCGACTGCACAAAGGGTTAAAGCTAAGATGTTTCTTTTCATAAAAATATCCTTCATAAAAACAAAAAAACCAGGGTTAACTTCGAAGCATATGCCTTTAAAAAGCATAAGACCGCCGCAAGTTTAACAAACTTTATCGCGTAAATAAATTGGCAGGGCTTGCTCGGCAGGCACGGTTAAGTTTTGTGCGTGGAGGTATTGAGCAAGGGGTATCAATGTAGCCGCTTGGGGCAGCGCTTCGTCATCCACCGCAACCAGCTGTGCGCGTAGCGGGGCAAGCGTTGTCGCGTAAACAGACCAGGCCGTGCCTACCCCTGCCCAGCCAGGGTGGGCAAGGGTGGCTTGTTGTGGGTCTATCACGCTTTCTACGCCAATCAGTGTCATGATGCCTGCGGTATTTAAAGTGTAAGTGCCCCAATAGAGTTGTTGCATGCGTGCATCCATAGCGCTGGCTACGTGTGTTGCGCCTAAGCGGTGATAAGCGTCTTGCGCTAAAGATTGTAGCGTTGAAATAGGGGCAACAGGTAAGTCATAGGCGCAGGCCAAGCCTTGCGCCAAGCTTGCGCCTATGCGTAAGCCCGTAAAGCTACCTGGGCCGCGGCTAAAGGCAATGAGATCCAATTGTGACAGGGAGATGCTGGCCTCAGCGAGCAGGTTGTCAATAAGGGGTAGCAAGATTTCTGCATGCTGATTGACAGCGGTCTGTGAAATCGCTTGGATGGCCCCCTTATTAAAAAGGGCAACGGAACACTGTTGAGTGGCGGTGTCGAATGCTAAGATCTTCATAATTTTACATATTTAGATAATTGAATGAATCGTGTTAGTTTGCAGCCAGCGTTTATTTTACACACTCGCCCCTACCGTGACACCAGTTTATTGCTAGATGTGCTGTCTTTGGAGCATGGACGGGTGCATTTGCTGGCGCGTGGCGTGAAGGGTAAGCGCAAAACAGGCCATTTTCTGCAGCCTTTTTCTGCTTTACTGCTTTCTTGGCAGGGGCGTACAGACTTGATGAGTTTGTCACAAGCTGAGCTTGCGCAGGCGGCGCCTTCTTTGGTGGGAGAGGCATTGTTGTGTGGTTTTTATGTGAATGAGGTCTTGGTCCGGGTGTTGCATCGAGGTGATCCTTGCCCAGGTATTTATAAGATCTATGCGCTTACCTTGAAAAACTTAATGCAATCGGTCACTATTCTGCCTGCCTTACGTCTTTTCGAAAAACATTTGTTAGCAGAATTAGGGTATGCTTTGTCCTTGGTAAACGATGTGCAAGGCAGCCCACTCAATCCTGAAAAAATATATCGGTTTATTCCTTCTATGGGGTTTGCTTGTGCGCTCCCCAGTGCGAACGATGATAAGCAATTATTTTTTACCGGTAAAAGCTTGATTGCGTTGCGAGAAGAGCAATTTCATTGTCCTGTGATGTTGAAAGAGATGAAACGCTTGTTACAACAAGCGTTGGCGCCGCTATTAGGTGATCGGCCGCTAAAAAGTCGTTCTTGTTTTGTGTGAGAAAAAATGACAAACCCCATTTTATTAGGTGTCAATGTTGATCATGTGGCCACGATAAGGCAAGCGCGTGGCACGCGCTATCCAGAACCCTTGCTAGCAGCATTAGAGGCAGAAGTGGCAGGTGCAGACGGCATTACCGTACATTTGCGTGAAGACAGGCGCCATATTCAACCCTTCGATGTGTTGGCGTTACAAGATCTATTACAGACACGGTTAAATTTAGAAATGGCCGTCAGCGAGGCAATGATAGATTTTGCCTTGCAAGTAAAACCGTCTGCGTGTTGTTTGGTCCCTGAAAAACGAGAAGAGTTAACCACGGAAGGGGGGTTAGATATATTGCGTCAAACGGCGCGTATTGCGAAGGCCTGTGAGGTGTTAGGTGCGCAAGGTATTCAAGTTTCTTTATTTATTGATCCTGACTTAAAACAGATTGAAGCGGCAAAGCAGGTGGGTGCGCCTTGTATAGAGTTGCACACGGGGGAGTATGCACAGGCTTCATCGGCGCAACAAGATTGCTTTCTAACAGTGATAAAAAAAGCGGCGCATTTTGGTGTGGCGCAAGGGTTGCAAGTTAATGCAGGCCATGGGCTGCATTATCATAATGTAGCAGCTATTGCGGCAATACCTGAAATCAGAGAGTTAAATATCGGGCATAGCATTGTGTCGCAGGCGTTATTTGTGGGAATGAAAGAAGCGGTTTCAACAATGAAACAACAGATGTTGCGTGCGCGTGCACTTTGTAACGGTTCATGATGGTTTTGAAATGAGGAAAATAGCGTGTCCCTTTTAGTTGATAAAATTAAACAATTACAGATGGCGTTTGCTCAAGAAGAAAAGAAAAATTTGACTGCAGATCAGCTGCAGTCTTTACAAAAAAAATATTTAAAAAACATTTTAAAAGATTTATATGCTGATCTTAAAAATCTGTCTGACTCAGAAGAAAAAAAACAATCTGGGCTGTTGATTAATCAATTTAAACTGGAGTTAGACAAAGCTTTTTCTGTGTTGGCGCAAGGTGGCCAGGTTTCTCAACAAATTACGCGTTTTTATGATCCTGCTGCAGTGAAATTACAGTATGGACGTGGACAAATACACCCGCTCAATCAATTTTCTAATATCTTAGAAGAAGTGTTTATGAGTATGGGGTTTTCTGTTGTGGAAGGTCCTGAAATAGAAAAAGAAGAAAATAATTTTGAAAAATTAAATATTCCTCAACACCATCCTGCGCGTGATATGCAAGATACTTTTTATGTGCAAGGACAAAATAAACTATTACGATCGCATACTTCGTCTGTGCAAATTCGCACGATGGAAAAAACCAAGCCGCCATTGAAAATTATTTCTATTGGCCGTGTTTATCGTGTAGATGATATTGACGCGCAACACACCCCCATGTTTTATCAGGCAGAAGGCTTGGTGGTTGATCAGGGCATCACCTTTGCTGATTTGAAAGGGGTGTTAATTCAGTTTATTACCGCGGTGTTTGGTTCACATACGCAAGTGCGTTTTCGTCCTTCCTATTATCCTTACACAGAACCCAGCGCCGCAGTGGATATGTCTTGCCCTGCGTGTGACACAAAAGGGTGTCGCACTTGTAAGGGCGCAGGGTGGATTACTATTTTAGGTTCTGGCATGGTGCATCCCAATGTCTTTGTGGGCGTGGGGTATAACCCACAAGAGGTTACAGGGTTTGCGTTTGGTTTGGGGGTGAATCGTTTAGCGATGATTTATTATCAATTGTCAGAAATTCGTGGGTTTTACGAAAATGATGTTTCTTTGTGGGCGGGAGTATAAACACGCATGTTTACCTTTTCATTTAATCACCTCCAACAATTACGATCGCAGCCGATCGCGCTCAATGAGTTGCTTGATATTTTAAATTTACAAGGATTAGAAGTAAAAAAAGTGGCGCCCTGGCAGCACGATACGGCGATCACTATTGAAGTAAAAGCCAATCGTGCGTTTTGTCTTTCTTATTTGGGGTTGTTAAGAGAAATTGCTGCGTTTAAAGGAGAGTCTGCACCGGATCTATTTAAAAATTTACCTGCGTTAACGTTTGATAATCTTCATTTTCCGCTCAAGATAGAAGTAGAAGCTAAAAGCGCATGTCCTTATTTTGCCGCGATCCTTGTCGAGGACGTGAATAACGCTGTTCAAACGCCAGAAAAAATAGCCAATGCATTGTTGGCCGTGGGGATTCATTTGGTGAACCCCGTGGTCGACATATTAAATTATATGATGTTAGACACGGGTCAACCGTTGCATTGCTACGATGCTGAAAAATTGCAAAATGGGTTGAGTGTACGTGTTAACAAACATTTGAAAAACATTCAAACCTTAAATGATACCGAGCTGACGTTGCCGCGAGGCCCTATTACTATTTGTGATGATAAGGCGGTGTTAGCGGTGGCGGGCATCATTGGCACACAAACAGCTGCGGTGACAGCGCACACGAAGCGTGTGTTGATTGAGTGTGCCTCGTTTAACTCAACGGCTATTCGTATTGCCTCACGTGCTTTGAAAATTTCAACGCCCTCTGCTTTTCGTTTTGAGCGTGGTGTAGATGCCTCACAGATAAAGCAAGTGCTTGCGCGTTGTGTGCAAGCCATTTTGCAGTGTGTGGGTGGGCGTTTAGTGCCTGCGGCTTATTATGTGGGTAAGGAAGAAAAAAAATCTGCGCGCATTGTGATGTCTACTAAAAAAATCAACAGTGTGTTGGGGATTGATTTATCTCCCGATGACATCATTGCTTGTTTGCGTCGATATTTTTTTGTGGCGGAAAGTACGAAGCGAGGGATTGAAACGGAGGTGCCGGCGTTCCGTCTTGATATTAAATCAGAAATTGATTTGGTGGGTGAAATTGCGCGGATTTACGGTTATCACCGTATTACGCCGACGTTGCCGCGTTTGCCATTGAGTTTTACTCCTAATATTTTGCGGGAAAAAAGTCATAAAATTCGATCGGTATTGGTGGGGTTAGGGTTTTATGAGGTCATGAATTATAGCTTTATCCCCGCGCAAGCCTTGAACGTGTTGCGTGTTCCTGTGGATCATCCCATGGCGAATCAAGTGGTTTTACAAAATCCATTGTCACAAGATTATGCCTTGATGCGGTCGACGCTGATTTATTCTTTGATGCAGTCGATGGCGTTTAATTATTCCATTGGTAATAAAGCGTTAGCGTTGTTTGAAATAGGACGTGCTTATTTTCAAGATCTGGGTAGTGACACGGGTCATCAGGAGCAAGACTTAGTGGGGTTATTGTTTACAGGGATCCATTTAGCGCGCGGTTTTGGTTTAGTAAAAGATTTATCTTACGATTTTTATGATATCAGTAATGTGTTGGTGTTGATGTTGCAGGCGTTGGGGGTGACGTGTCATCTTGAAAAAATGACGATGCCTTTTTTGTTGCCAGAAGCAAGTTTTGCAATTGTGGTGGCAGAAAACGTGGTGGGTTTTTGTGGTCAAATTGACGCTCAGATATGGCCCAATATACCCAATGGCAAGTTAATTTTAAGCGATGCATTTTGTATCGAAATAGATTTGAATAAAATTCCAGTCGTTAGAAAAACGTTGAATACACGTACGGTTTTTCCTGCTGTCGTACGAGAATATAATTTTTGGATTGATAAAAATAAATCTGTCTCAGAGGTTATTCGCCCTATTGAAGAGATGGATTCGCTGATTCAGTCCGTACAATTAAAAGATGTTTATGAAGGCAAAGGATTGCCAGCAGACAAAAAGGCCGTGCTTATCACGGTGAAATATAGACACCCTGAAAAAACCTTGACGACAGAAGAAGTGACGGCCATGGAGACACAGTTTTTGAAGCGTTTAGGGGCAGCAGGGGTGAGTTTGGGGACATTATGTCGTTAACACCTTATCTTGAAGATTTATTTTCTGGTGCATTGGCGGGGAATTCGAGTCGATGTGATCGGCTTCGTACCGTTATTAGTGCGAATGGTTTATCTGATGATCAGGTTGATGCAATGTTGCAGCGGCTTGATGCGTGCTGTAAAAAGGGCATGCTCACAAAATCGGCAGCAGATACTGCCTATTTTCTTTTTATGCAGCGTTATCACTCCCCTTTTTTAGCCTTTAAGCTAGCAGAGCCCCCTACTATGCGGTTTGCAAGGAGAGCCTGTTTGCCTCTTCTGCCGAGGTTCAAGATGTAGCCCGTATTAAGACATCTGCATTGATGTCTTTTCCAGAACAGGCGGTGGGTGTATTTTTACGCGCTTTGCGAGATCGCACTTACATAACAACATGGCGCAAAAATATTTGTGGATTTTGGTATGAGGGTACCCCAGAAGGGGTGAGCTGTTTGCGTAAATTATTGCAGCCAGTGAGCAGGGCGATACCACTAGAAACTGCGCGGTGTGTTTTGATGGATGTTTTTAAATTATTACAGAAAAAGCTTGAAGAGCCCTGCGCAAGAAGGGATCCGGTTACGCAGCAATTTTATGAAGAAAATTTTGTGAAATTAATTCAGTGTATGCAGCAGGTGCCAAACCATCGATATAGCAAAAGCTATGATTACTAGCAGCCTTGACACGCTGTAGGGCATCCCCTAGAATGCCCGTCTTGCTTAAAGTGGCAAGACGGGGCTATAGCTCAGCTGGTAGAGCGCTTGCATGGCATGCAAGAGGCCGGCGGTTCGACCCCGCCTAGCTCCACCAAGAAAATGGTTGATGTTCACAATATAAATTCAAGTGAACACACCATTTGAAAAATTGTTACAGTGTGACTCACTTCATCAGTCCCCATCGTCTAGAGGCCTAGGACACTGCCCTTTCACGGCGGCAACAGGGGTTCGAATCCCCTTGGGGACGCCATTTTTAATCATCCCTATCATTTTTAAAATACCAAAAACGTTGTCTATTTATCCCCTAGCATCTCCTCTTTAGATTGGTAAAATACCCCCTCCTCATTAATCAAATAAGGCGTTTTTTATGCTTTCTCGTCGTCAGCTCGCCAATGCCATTCGTGCGCTTAGTATGGATGGGGTGCAGCAAGCTAATTCAGGTCATCCAGGTGCACCTATGGGTTTGGCGGATGTTGCGCAAGTGTTGTGGCAAGATTTTCTGTGTCATAACCCGCGTAATCCGCAGTGGCAGAACCGTGATCGTTTTGTTTTATCCAATGGTCATGCCTCTATGTTGTTGTATTCGTTATTGCACCTAAGTGGTTATGCGTTAACGATAGACGATTTAAAACAATTCAGACAGTTACATTCTAAAACGCCAGGCCACCCTGAAGTGCACGTGACACCAGGAGTAGAAACAACCACCGGTCCTTTAGGGCAGGGTTTGGCGAATGCAGTGGGGATGGCCTTGGCAGAGCGCACCTTGGCAGCCACCTTTAACCGTCCTTCCTTTCCTGTTGTTGATCATTACACCTATGCTTTTGTGGGGGATGGTTGCTTGATGGAAGGTATCTCGCATGAAGTGTGTTCGCTGGCGGGGACGTTGGGCTTAGGCAAGCTGATTGTGTTTTGGGATAACAATGGCATCTCTATTGATGGTGATCTCAAAGATTGGTTTAGCGAAAATGTGCCTGCGCGTTTTCATGCTTATCACTGGCACGTGGTTGCAGAAGTGGATGGGCATGATCCTGCTGCAGTACATGCAGCAATTTTACAAGCGCAGCAGGTAACAGATCGCCCCAGTTTAATTTGTTGTAAAACGGAGATTGCGTTTGGTGCGCCAAATAAAGCAAATACGGCGCAAGCGCATGGGGCGCCACTGGGCCTTGATGAAATTAAGTTGGTGCGTGAAAAACTAGCGTGGTCGCATGCGCCTTTTGTTGTACCCCAAGCGGTGTATGAGGCATGGGATGCTACTCAAAAGGGGTGCGTGTTAGAGCAGCAATGGCAAGCGATGTTTGAGCAATACTGTGTTGCTTATCCTGCGTTAGCACAAGCATTATTGCGTCGCATGACGGGCACTTTGCCTGAAGGGTGGGCCGATGCGATGGAAGCATACAAAGAAGCAACACAAGCAAAGTCTGAAAAAATTGCTACGCGCAAAGCCTCACAAAATTGTTTAGATGTGTTGGGTCCTTTATTGCCTGAATTGTTAGGGGGTTCTGCTGATTTAACGCCGTCGAATTTAACGGATTGGTCAGGGTCAACGGTGATCTCTGTGCAACACCCTGCAGGAAATTATATTCATTATGGTGTGCGTGAGTTTGGCATGAGCGCCATCATGAATGGCGTTGCGTTGCATGGGGGATTTATTCCTTATGGCGGCACGTTTTTAACGTTTGTTGATTATGCACGTAATGCCGTGCGCATGGCGGCCCTCATGAAACAGCGAG
>Ga0209515_10003887_pt1 | contig 20712 bp, 19 predicted proteins | sample Subgroupgradi54m_FD_187454 | JGI IMG/M metagenome (GOLD analysis project Ga0209515, IMG submission 187454) | Subsurface groundwater microbial communities from S. Glens Falls, New York, USA - GMW60B uncontaminated upgradient, 5.4 m (SPAdes)... ...
CTCGACCGAGCACGTCGATGGGTACCTCTGTCTGGGCGACGTGGTTGGCTACGGGGCAGACCCGGCGGCGTGTCTCGCGCGGCTGACCGCTGTTGGGGCCACGATGATTGCAGGCAACCACGACCTTGCGTGCATCGGGAAGCTTGATCTGGAATGGTTCAATGAGGTGGCGCGCGCGGCGATTCTGTGGACGCGCGACCAGTTGAGCGTTGCCGACCTCGATCAGTTGCGCCGGCTGCCGCTCACGATGGCGGTAGAGCCGTTCACGTTGGTGCACGGAACACTTAGTCATCCAGCGCGGTTTGAGTATTTGATCCATCTGGCGCAAGCCATCGACACCCTCACGATTTGTCAGACTCTCTGCTGTCTTGTGGGCCACACGCATACTCCGTGCGGTCTTGAGTATGATCGTCACCATCGTCGTGTGACACGGGTGGTGACTCGTGAAGCGGAGCTGGCCCAGATGACGTTTCACAACGACCCGACGGCGTTTCGCTATCTCCTGAATCCTGGAAGTGTGGGACAGCCGCGCGATGGAGACGCGCGGGCCAGCTGCGCGGTGATCGATACCGTTCGCACGGACATCTCCGTCCGCCGCATTCCATATGACGTTGCGACGGCCCAACGAAAGATCCGCGCGGCAGGACTGCCGGCGTTCTTGGCTGATCGACTCGCACTCGGCCGATGAGTAAGAAGTCTCCACCCGCCTCCGCCACCATCGCCCAGCGCATCGCGCAGTTGCGCGAGAGCATTCGCCGCCACGACTACTGCTACTACGTCTTGAACCAGCCGGAAATTTCCGATGCCGAGTATGACCAGTTGTTGCACCAGCTCCACACCCTCGAGGCACAAGCGCCCCACCTCATCACGCCGGATTCTCCCACGCAACGGGTCGGCGGTATGTCGGATCAAACGTTCCAACCCGTCCGTCACGCGGTCCCCATGCTGTCGCTTGATAATGTGTTCAACGAAGAGGAGCTGCTCGCATGGCACCAGCGGGTTGTGAAAGGTCTCTCGCGCCACCATCCGAGCTACACCGTCGAGTTGAAGACCGACGGCGTCGGCTTAGCGCTGGTCTATGAACACGGACAGCTGACCTATGCGGCAACGCGCGGGGATGGGACGATGGGTGAGGACGTGACGGCCAACGCCCGAACCATTCGAGCGATTCCTCTCCGGTTGCAAGGCACGGCCCTGCGGAGGCTTGAGGTACGCGGCGAAGTCTATATGGCCGTCGAGGATTTTCAACGCTTCAACAAAGCCGCGAGCCATCATGGCGAAGAAACGTTTGCCAATCCGCGCAACGCCGCCGCGGGTAGCCTACGGCAAAAAGATCCCCGCGTGAGTGCTGAGCGCCCGCTTCGTTTTTTCACCCATTCGTATGGGGCGGTTGAGGGAGGGCAGTTTGCGACGCATTGGGAGTTCCTGGACGCGTGCAAACAGGTTGGCCTGCCCGTGACCGAGCACGCGCTGCACGTCAACTCGTTCGAGGAGGTGCGCCACCACGCGCATCGTTTGGAGCAGTTGCGCGGCCGTCTAGCGTTTGAAGCGGACGGTGTCGTGATCAAAGTGAACGAGCGCTCACTGCAAGAGCGCTTAGGCTTCACCCATCGCTCCCCCCGTTGGGCGATCGCCTATAAATTTCCAGCGCATCAAACCACGACGCAGGTGCTTGACGTCCTCCATTCCGTCGGCCGGACCGGAACGATCACGCCGGTGGCGAAGCTCGCACCAGTGGCGTGCGGTGGGGTGACGATTGCTAGCGCGACACTGCACAACTACGACGAGGTTGCGCGTCTCGGGCTGAAGGTGGGGGATTGGATCGTCCTCCAACGAGCGGGCGACGTGATTCCGAAGGTCATCAAGGTCATCGACAGCCGGCGAACAGGCCACGAGCGAGCGGTGAAGCCGCCGACGCGATGTCCCGAGTGTCGTGGAACGGTGGCGAAAGAGAAGGAAGAGGAAGTCGCATATCGGTGCATCAACCCGTTATGTCCGGCTCAACTCGTCCGGGGTGTCCTGCATTTTGGCAGTCGGCCAGCCATGGACATCGAAGGATTAGGCGAAGCGGTCGTGGAACAGTTGATCGCTGGGCGGCTCATCCACGACGTGGCCGACGTCTATCGACTCACCGAGGTGGAGTTGCTGACATTAGATCTCTTTGCGGAGAAGAAGGCGAGAAATCTTTTGCAGGCAATTCGAGCGAGTAAGACGCGAGGTTTCGCGCGGCTCTTGTACGGGTTGGGCATCCGGCATGTTGGAGAGAAATCTGCCGTCGATCTTGCAGAACAGTTTCGGTCCATGGAACGTTTACTGCACGCTGACGCAGCGGCGTTGGAGCAGGTCCATGGGATTGGCGCTGTCGTGGCCGAATCGCTGGTGCAATTTTTCCATCAGCCAGAAACTCGCACACTCATCAAGAAACTTCAGACGGCTGGCGTGATAATGACAGAGGCGATGCGGCAAGGTCCGCGACCGTTGGCGAACACGACGTTCGTCTTTACGGGGGAGCTCTCGACGATGAGTCGTTCACAAGCCGAAGCGCTCGTCCGGCAGCTGGGCGGCGAGGCCTCTTCCAGTGTGAGCCGGCTGACGAACTACGTGGTGGTTGGTGCGGCGTCGGGTTCGAAGCTACAGACGGCAAAGACACTGGGTGTTACAATCATTGATGAAACGGCATTTCTTCGACTGACCACATCGTTGCAGGGGGAGGACGCGTAATGCAGGACGAGAGACGCGAGACGCTGCGACATCGAGTACTGACCGTCCTTGTCGCGAGCGGCTGGCTGCTTGCTATGAGTCTGACGGGATGTGAGTCCATGCAGCGGAAATTCACCCGCAAACCCAAACACCCGGCTCCAGCCCCGACCCCCGTCATCAACTTCGAGGATTACACGCGGGCCATGACGCCGCTCGATCGCTACCGCAAGCACTACATGATGTTTGATTATTGGAACGACGAGCTGCTGCAGGCATTGAGCAGCACGCCACTGAATCCTAAACGGTTCGCGCGCGCCTCTAGCGAGGCGTTGGATGAGCTCAAGACGATGAAGGGTTTGGTGGTCGATGCGGTGGGTGTTCGCATGAGTCCGTTCATTGAGGAGCGATCCAAGTGGAACGATGCGTTGCAAGCCGGAACCTTCAATCCATCTGAAGCGAATCTGATCTGTCGCCAGCTCGAGGCGCAAAGTCGTCAGGTCCGTCGTGAATTGTTCTGGCGGACCATCGAGGATCAATTAAAGCCGTGAGTGAGCCGCACCGATGAAGCACTGATGCCGTCGTCAGTTGAAGAGTATCTGTCATACCTGGAGCTCGAGCGTGGGCTGAGTCCGACAACGCGCGCCAGCTACCGTCAGGATTTCGCGCTGTTCAGCGCGTTTTTGAAACGGCGCAAGATCGGAGCGATCACGCACGTTCAACCGCTTCATGTGCGTGAATTCCTTCACTCGCTCAGAGCCAGCCGTAGCCCCGCGACAGTGGCGAGGAAATTGGCCGCGCTCAGGGGATTGTTTAAATTTCTGGAAGGGCAGCGAGTCATTACCAGCAACCCCACCTCGTTTATCGAAACGCCGAGGCTTTGGCGGCGCTTGCCCCAAACGCTCAACGTGCAAGAGGTCACGCAGTTGCTCGGTAGTGTGAGCCCGGAAGGCTTAGGGTTGCGGGATCTCGCCATCTTCGAGCTGCTGTACGGGTGTGGATTGCGCGTTTCCGAACTGGTCTCGTTAGATCTCGGTCAGCTGAATTTTGAAGCCGGATTTCTCCGCTGCATCGGCAAGGGCAATAAAGAGCGGATTGTGCCGTTCGGGCGCCAGGCGACGGAGGCGCTCTCACGATATCTCAGCACGGAACGGCCTCGGCTTGTGACGCATCAACCGGACATCCAGGCGCTGTTTGTGAACCGTCGGGGCCAGCGGTTGACGCGTCAACGGGTTTGGCAGGTGCTGCGGCGAACCGCCAAGGCGGGACTGATCACAAAGACGGTCGGTCCTCATACGCTGCGCCATTCATTTGCGACTCATTTGCTGGAGGGCGGGGCGGACTTGCGGACGGTGCAAGAGCTCCTGGGACATGCCAGTGTGAGTACGACGCAGCGCTACACCCACGTGGATCGCTCACGGCTCAAATCGATCCATGACAAGTTTCATCCGAGGCCGTGAGCGTGTCTCGTGAATGAGAACGCGTCTTCGGCAGGCCAGCAGCAGAACGCAGCGGATGCGTGTTCCCGCAAGACTCAGACCGTTGCTGCGGATCATCGGAGTGCGAGCGGATCGACGTGGCCTGACCGCGTACGCCGTCGGTGGGTGCGTGCGAGACTGGCTGTTGGGAGTCTCGACGATAGACCTCGACATTGTGGTGGAGGGGGATGGCGTTGCGCTCGCGCAGGATGTTGCCGGGGTTCTCGGGGCCCGGGTTACCACCCATCAGCAATTTGGAACGGCGACCATCGAAGCGAAAGAACAGCGGATTGATTTTGCTAGTGCCCGACGGGAAACGTACGCGAAGCCAGCCGCCTACCCACGTGTCTCGGCTGGAACGCTTGAGGACGATTTACGCCGTCGAGACTTTACCATCAATGCGATGGCCATGGCGATTTACCCCGATCAATTCGGACGGCTCGTCGATCCGTTTCATGGTCGGCAAGATCTTCGTCGAAAACTTCTCCGAGTGCTGCACCCAAAAAGCTTCAGGGATGATCCGAGTCGGATCTTACGAGGCATCCGTTTTGCGCAACGGTTTGAGTTGCGCTGGGAGCCGACGACCAGGCGACTCTTGCGAGCGGCGATTCGAGCCGGTGCGCTCGGCTGGCTCAATCTGGGACGAGTGCGAAAAGAGTTGGATCGGATGTTGGAGGAGCCGAATCCGCGAGGGTGCTTGCGACAATTGGCGACACTCTTGGATCCCACGCCGGAGGCATGATCTCGTAAGCTCCCGAATCGGCGGCGCGCTCTGTGTCTGTAGTCACAGGTCGGACGATGGATGATCATCGGTGTCTTACAAGTTGAAGTGCGCATCCCCGGAGCACATTCGCTCAAAGAGAAGCGCTCCGTGTTGAACAGTGTAAAGGATCAGTTGCGTGGGCGTTTTAACATTGCGGTGGCTGAACTCGACGCGAATGAGAAGTGGCAGCGTGCGACGGTGGGGATTTCCACAGTGGGGGAAGATCGCGTGTCTGTCGATCGGTTGCTTCAACACGTCGCGGAGTGGATGCGGATGACGCCGCTCATTGAGCTCATCCGGGTTGAACAGGAGTACTTCTAATGCAGAGCACGCGAATGGCGCGGTTAGCCCATGAGTTTCAACAAGAGATCGCGTTGATTATCCAGCAAGAACTGAAAGATCCTCGTCTCGGGTTTGTGACCATTACCCGCGTCGAGCTGTCGAGCGACGTGCGGCATGCGAAGGTGTGGTTCAGTTGTCTCGAGGGCGGGGAGGAGCGTGCGCGGTTCCAACGAGCGCTTGACCACTCGGCGGGGTTCATCCGCGGCTTACTCAAAAAGCGGTTTCGTCTGAAGATCATCCCCGAGCTGTCATTTCGTTTCGATGAATCCATTGCCGATTCCATCGCGTTATCAGAGACCTTTGAACAGTTGAAATCCCAAGACAGGGGAGAAGGAGAACGGTAGGGGGATGGACGGTGCCGACCGCAGTCGCCTTGTTCTACCAGCCGCGACCTTCACATCGACCCGCGTCATGTTCAATGGCATGTTGCTCGTGAACAAATCCCCCGGGTTGACGTCTCATGATGTCGTGCAGATCGTCCGACACAAACTTGCCATGAAACGCGTGGGGCATACGGGGACGCTTGATCCGATGGCGCAAGGATTGCTCATTCTTCTCGTGGGTGCTGCGACCAAACACCAACGAGTATTTCAGGGACATGAAAAAACGTATGAAGCGGTGTTGCGCTTGGGGGTGCAGATGGATACGGGGGACGCGACGGGGCATCCGGTGGCACAAGCCTCCGTGCCCGTGTTGAATCAGCGCTGCGTCACCGATACGTTAATATCGTTCGTGGGAGAATGTTCTCAGACGCCACCCGCCTATAGTGCTGTGAAAGTCCGAGGGCGGCCAGCCTACTGGTGGGCGCGTCGCTCTCAGCCCGTCACCTTAACGCCACGCCCGGTGCGGATTTCAATGATGGAGCTGATCTGTTTAGATGCGACAACGATCACGTTTCGCGTCCATTGCTCTGCTGGAACGTATATTCGGACGTTGGCGGAATCGATCGCACAACGATTAGGGACGGTTGGACACCTCAGCCGCCTGGTCCGTCTTCGTGTTGGTTCATGGAATCTCGAAGACGCCAGGCCGATGGAGTGGCTGACCGCGGCTGATCCTGAGAGGCTTGCACGCGAGTTGCGTCCGGTTCCATCGACTAGCGTGTCTTCTGAGTGTGAATGAGTTCGACACACGTCGTGATGGGGGTGGATGCCATGAAGCGTCCACCCGTCCGGCCAGTGGTGACCGTCGGGGTGTTCGACGGTGTGCACATTGCCCATCAACAGTTGATTGGCTCGACGCGCATCCTTGCGCGCCGCCTACGTGGCACCAGTGTCGTCATTACGTTTGATCCGGATCCGCAGGTTGTCCTCGAACCCTCCCGCGCCCCGTTCGCGCTGATGCCACTCGATGAACGACTCCGATGTCTACGCAACCTCGGGGTGGGGTGGATTTGGGTCATCCCATTTACGAAGCACTTTGCTCAAACGACCGCCGAGCAGTTCGTTCGGCACATTCTTGGTCAGCGTCTTCGAGCCGTGGCGCTCGTGGTGGGGGAGGGTTTTGCATTCGGAAGGCAACGTCGAGGAAATACGGAAGTCCTTCAGACGTTGGGTCCATTACATGGCATCCAAATCGTTGCGGTCCCCCCCGTTCGACGGGAAGGTGCTCCCGTTTCGAGTTCTCGCATTCGACGACTCATTGCACAAGGGAAACTCACTTATGCGAAGAGGTTGTTGAGTCGTCCTCCCACGCTCTATGGGACGATTGTGCGTGGCGTAGGCCGTGGTCGTCGACTTGGTTTTCCGACCGCCAACATCCAACTCGTCCACCAAGTACTCCCTCCGACGGGAGTATATGCTGTTTGGCTTCGTTTTGAGGGTTCGTTACGGAATTGGCGAGGCGTGATGAACCTCGGCGTTCGTCCGACGTTTGGTCCGGGTCCGTTCGTCTGCGAGGTCCACCTGCTCAACTTCTCTGGGACGCTACAACATAGGAGGGTGTCCGTTTCGCTCTTAACCCACTTAAGGAACGAACGTCACTTTGACAATTCTACGAAGCTTGTTCGGCAAATCCAACGCGATCTGCTTCACGCACAACGCGTCTTCGCCAAGTGATTACACCGTCGATTGCCCCGCGATTATAGCTCCCCGTGACACCATCCTAGTACCTGATGACACTGCGTAAGGACTGTACACAACCCTATAACGTTACATAACAAATGATGTTTTTTGCCTTGACAGGGATGGCGAGCGCAGGGTATAGTTTGGGCGTCGTTGTGGTGAGAAGTGGAAGAAAGTGGTGGACACCAAACGACATGACTCGATTGGCGCGCATCAGCTCGGAATGGATCCGCGGACTCTTTTCGCTGGTATGGATACCGGGAACCGCGGAGTTGAGTGACAATGTTTTACGGAGAGTACGAGCATTCCATCGACCGGAAAGGTCGCCTCATCGTGCCCGCCAAATTTCGACAGGCCCTCAAAGAACACGACATCAAAACCCTATTCTTGACCCGCGGACTGGACGGCTGTCTCTTCTTGTTTCCCGAGTCCGAATGGCGTATCGCCGAGAGCCGCTTCAAACAAGTGCCATTCACCAAGGGGGAAGGTCGGAAGTTCAATCGGCTGTTCTTTTCTGGTGCGACGGAAGTGACAGTCGATGGTCTCGGGCGGCTGTTGGTGCCCAAGACCCTTAAAGAGTTCGCCCAGATCAAGCAAGAGGTCATCATTGTGGGCGTCTCCAACCGAATGGAAGTGTGGGCGAAAGAGAAGTGGCAGGCGTTCTATGACAGCTCGCGGCAGAGTTTTGAAGAGGTCGCAGAGCGGGTGATGTTGGAATAGCGTGACGCGATGCGATTGAGTCTGCTGGATCCGATTGGTGAACTCAAAACGACAGCTATGATGCGTGAGATTCCGACGATGGCGTGGCACCAACCCATCATGGTGGCAGAGGTGCTCCACTATCTCAATCCACATGCAGGTCGTATCATCGTCGACGGGACCGTCGGTACGGGTGGTCACAGTGTCGCCATCCTGCCACGTCTCTTACCGAGTGGTCGGTTGTTCGCGATCGATCGAGATTCCGAAATACTCCATCGTACCCGCCAACGCCTCATGGAGTTTAGCGCGGTGACCCAATTCGTGCACGGCAACTACCGAAACCTCCCAGACATGCTCCGTCAATCGAACATCGCCCGTGTCGATGGAATGCTCCTCGATCTTGGGATGTCGAGCGTTCAAGTCGATAGCGCCGGACGGGGCTTTAGTTTTTCTCAGAAAGGACCCCTGGATATGCGGATGGATTCTACCCAAGAGAGAACCGCTGAGATGCTTGTCAATACACTGACGGCGGAAGAGCTGGCGGAGATCTTGGAGCAGTTTGGGGAAGAGCGGTTTGCGCGGCGCATTGCTCGCCATATCGTCGAAGCTCGACGCACACAGAGGATCACCACGACCACCCAGCTCGCTCGTCTCGTTGTCGAGGCGGTGCCGTCGGCGGCTCGGCATGGACGCGTCCACGTCGCGACGCGAACGTTCCAAGCGCTTCGCATGGCAGTCAATGATGAGCTCGGAGCGCTCGAGGCGTTCTTAGATCAGTTGCCGGGTCTCCTGAATCCCGGTGGCCGTGCGGTTATTTTGACGTTTCATTCGCTGGAAGACCGAATCGTAAAGCATCGGTTTGTGGATGGTGTACGGGCAGGGCATTGGACGGTGCTGACCAAGAAGCCGGTGGTGGCTTCCGAAGACGAAGTCGCTCAGAATCCTCGCGCACGGTCGGCGAAGCTCCGCGCCATTGAGCGGTGTGCATGCGTCTGAGCCGCTGGATGACTCTCATTGGCGTGATGGTGAGCTTAGGATGCCTGGAGGTAGCCCAGCACAACGCGATCTTCCAAAAAGGGTACGCTGTGGGAGACCGACTGAAGCGCGTGCATGTGCAAGAGACGGACCTCGCGTGGCTGAATACCCAAGTGACGAATTTGAGTTCTCCAACACACCTGGCCCGGGTCGTACAGGAGCGCCAACTTAAGTTGGTGGCCTGGTCAATGTTGACTCACGAGGCCTCACCTGAGCACGCGAATTGGATCCAGTGGTTGTCCGGTCAAGTCGCTCAGAAGGCCGAGCGGGCAAGTTCATCATTGGTGCACGTGGCAGCGATCGATTCACCGACATCATCTGACGGATCGCCTGCCGATTGAGATGATGTGCCATGAGGACGCATAAACGATGGGGCGGACGACGAACGATCGGATCGTCGGAGTCCTGGTTATTGGACTGGCGTTGCTGGGGTGCTTGTGGATTCGATGCGTGTGGTTGCAGCTCGTTGCGGCCCATCGCTACACGACATTTGCGACCTCACAGCATGAAGCGATCCAACCCCTTCGAGCCAGGCGCGGTGCCATTGTTGATCGCACCGGTCAGCCGCTGGCGGTTAGCGTCCCCACCCCTTCCGTGTTCGCGAACGCCCGTCAGGTGGTGGAGAAGCAAGACGTGGCGCGTGAACTCGCGAGTGCGGTTGGACGGAATGCACAGATGATCCAGCGACGTCTTGAGAAAGACCGTGGATTTGTGTGGATTGCTCGCCAAGTGGAACCGACGGCGAGCCCAGCCCTCCTCACCCTCCATGAGGAAGGCGTTGGAATTATGGAAGAGCCCAAGCGGTTCTACCCCCATGGCGCGCTCGCCAGTCACCTCGTAGGATTTGTGAACATCGACCAGCGAGGGTTGGAAGGATTGGAGTTACTGCTCAACGGCGCGCTGGAAGGGCATGATGGCTGGCGCTCAACGCTGCGCGATGCGCGAGGCAATCTCTTGATCGGTCCGTGGACGACGCAAACCGCTCCGCTAGACGGATACGATGTGGTGTTGACCATTGATAGTGTCGTGCAGCAGGTGGCCGAAGAGACACTGCAGTGGGGCATGACAAAATATCACGCGAAAGGCGGTTCCATCACTATTATGGACCCGTCGACTGGTGCCATTCTCGCCATGGCGGTCCAGCCCTCCTATGATCCGAATAGCCCGGCCGCATCTGCCGCCGACCATCGCCGCAACCGTGCCGTCACCGATATGTTTGAGCCGGGCAGCATTTTTAAGGTTGTCACCGCCTCGGCGCTACTCAACGAAGGGCGCATCACGCCCGATGAGCAGATTTTCTGCGAGAATGGCGCCTATCTGACGGTCGGGCACCATATCCTCCACGACCACACCCCGCACGGGACACTCTCGTTCCATGATGTCATCAAGAACTCGTCCAACATCGGTACCGCCAAAGCCGCTCAACGTCTGAAGCCTGATGAGCTCTACCACTATATTCAGGCCTTTGGCTTCGGGAGGAAAACCGGCATTGACGTCCCAGGCGAGGTGAACGGGAAGATCAGTCCTCCATCGCGATGGTCGAAGCTCTCGCCGTTCATCATCCCGATCGGCCAGGAAGTGGCCACGACACCAATCCAACTAGCGGTCATGACAGCGGTCGTGGCAAACGGAGGCTTGCGCGTCCATCCCCACGTGGTCGAGCGCATCCAGACGCCGACCGGACGCATCGTTCGTGCGGCATTCGTTCCGCCCCCCGTGCGCGTCATTCGCCGCGAGACCGCGCTCACCATGCAATCGATTCTCACGAGTGTCGTCGAGTCAGGCACCGGCCAGCTGGCGAATGTCCAGGGCCTCACGGTGGCCGGTAAAACCGGGACGGCTCAGAAGCTTGAGCCAACCGGCCGCTACTCCCACAGCCGTTTTGTTGCCTCCTTCGTCGGCTTTGGGCCGGTGCCTGACCCACGCTTCGTGATTGTGGTCTCCATGGATGAGCCGCGCCCGCTCTACTTCGGTGGCGTGGTGTCGGCGCCCATGTTCAAGCGCATCGTGGAGCAGTTAAGCAGCTATTGGGGACTGGAGCGGGTCTTGGCCCCCAGCGTGGCCCAGCAGACAGAGCAGACGTTCACTCCCCATGTGGTGGCGCAGATTCCATGAACTTACGTGACCTCTTGCACGGATTGACCGCAGAACCGCTCGCTGCCATTCCCGTCAGCGGGGTGGCCTGTCACTCGAAACAGGTTCGGCCAGGGGATCTCTTCGTCGCAATCGAAGGTGCAGCGATGGATGGCCACGTGTTCATTGATGAAGCCATTGCGCGTGGTGCAGGGGCGGTGGTGGCGCAGCGTTTGCCCGCGCTGCAACGAGCGGGCGGAGGAAATAGTGCCTCGGCGCGACCGTGTCCTTGTGTCATGGTGCGTGACACGCGTGAGGCACTGGCGGTTATCGCAGCGCGTTTCTACGGGCACCCTTCACGCAAACTCCGATTGGTCGGTGTGACCGGGACGAATGGGAAGACGACGACGACCTACCTCCTGAAAACGATTCTGGAAGCGGCTGGGCAGCGCAGCGGATTATTGGGAACGATCGTCTATCAGGTGGGAGGGCGTGCCGTTCCCTCGACCAACACGACGCCAGGTCCCCTGGAGTTGCAACGATACTTTGCGCAGATGGCGGCGGGCGGGCTCCCCTGGTGTGTGATGGAGGTCTCCTCGCATGCGCTCGCTCAAGGGCGGATTGCGGGACTGGAGTTTGAAGCAGCCATTTTCACGAACCTGGGTTCGGATCATCTCGACTATCACAAGACGCGGGACGCCTACGCCGCGGCGAAGCGACGATTGTTTGAGTATGTGCGACCGGAAGGCTCGGCGATCATCAATGCGGATGATGACTACGGTCGAGCGCTTGCCGAAACGATTCCCAATCGAAGGGTGATTACGTTTGGAGTCGAGCGAACGGCGAAGGCCTCGGCACAACACGTGCTATGTTCGTGGCAAGGCACCACGCTGGTCTTGGACACGCCCTGGGGTGTGGTGCCCGTGACGACGCCCTTGCTGGGACGGCACAACGTCTCCAATGTTGCGGCCGCTGCGACCACGCTGCTGGCTTTGGGGATTCCAGGTGAAGCGATTCAACGTGGCCTAGCATCACTGGAGCATGTGCCTGGCCGGTTGGAGCGAATTGCGAATGAGACCGGGCTGAACATCTTGATTGACTACGCGCATACCGCGGATGCGCTGCGGTTGGTGTTGCTCTCACTGCGCGAGCTGACGCGCGGTCGACTCATCGTGGTCTTTGGCTGCGGTGGCGATCGTGACCAGACCAAGCGTCCCATGATGGGCAAGATGGCGAGCCTGCTGGCCGATCATGTCGTGTTGACGTCGGATAACCCGCGCAGTGAAGAGCCGCTGGATATCATTCATCAGATTAAAGTCGGGTTTCCGTCAGGGTTTCATCACTTTGACGTGGTGCCGGATCGGGAGCAGGCGATCCTCGCCGCACTCTCAATGGCTCGCCGAGAGGATACGGTCCTGATTGCGGGGAAAGGGCACGAGGCCTACCAAGTGTTTGACCATGTGTCAGTCCCGTTTTCAGACCGGGACGTAATCGAACGTTGGATTGGCGCGCACCAGAGTTTTGCGCTCTCCTCATGAGCCATCCTGTGCAAATGACATCGTGGACCATTCAGCAACTCCTCGAGGCGACGGGCGGTCAGCTCGTTAGAGCAGGGACGCCGAGAATTGTCTCTGGAATTTCCATCGACTCGCGCCGCCTCGCACCGGGGGAAGCGTTCGTGGCCATTCACGGCAAACGGTTTGACGGCCACCGCTTCATCGAAGAAGCCATCCACCACAGCGCCGCCTGCCTCATCGTCTCGCACGTCCCGTTGCTCACCGACGATACCCTCACGATTCCCACGATCCTCGTCCAGGACACCACCGAAGCGCTCGGGGAGCTGGCCCGCTTTCATCGGCGCCGGCTGGGATTGCCCGTCATCGCGGTGACCGGCTCCTGCGGGAAAACCACCACGAAAGAACTTATCGCCCATCTGCTTGGGGATCCGGAGACCATCCTCAAAACGACCGGGACGCAAAATAATCACATCGGCGTTCCCCTCACACTCCTGCGGCTGACCTCGCGCCATCGCATGGCAGTCGTCGAGCTTGGCTCGAACCATCCGGGCGAAATTGCCTATCTCGCCTCCATTGCGGAACCGGATGCCGCCGTCATGACCAATGTCGGACCGGTGCATCTCGAGTTTTTGGGATCGCTCATGGGGGTGATGCAGGAAAAGTTATCGTTACTTGATTCGATCGGACCCGATGGCTCCGCGATCCTCCCCGGTGATCAGCTCGATGTGTGTCTGGAAGCTCCACGTCATCTCGGAGGCCAGGTGCGGATGGTGACGTTTGGGACCACCGAGCGATGTGACATCCAGGCTTTGGATATCCAGCGTTCGGAGGGGGGGATGAGCCTTCGCCTCCGAGACCGAATCGAGCAATGGGCGATCCCGTTAGTGGGCTATCACAACGTTGAGAATGCGTTGGCGGCTGTGGCGTGCGCCTGGTCTCTGGGCGTTCCGCTCTCCGTGGCCCGCGAACGACTCCTGACATTTACCCCGGTTCCGCTACGGTCTGAGATCGTCCGGTGCAACGGCTTGACGATCTTGAACGACTGCTACAACGCGAATCCCCTCTCGTTTGCTCGGGCGCTGGAGACGCTGCGTGATTTGGACACGCGGCGCAAAATTGCGATCGTGGGCGATATGCTCGAGTTGGGTCCCTACACGTTGTCCGCCCACCAGGCGATTGGGCGCTTAGCGACGCAACTGGGGATCGATACGGTCATCGCGGTCGGCGAATACGCAGAAAGTGTGGCGAGGGGTGTGCGAGAAGTCCGCGCCAATGGCGTGACGACGTATCGCACGGTGCAGGAGCTGCTGGATTACTTGCCGACGTTGTTACAGCGTGGCGATGGTTTGCTGGTCAAAGGATCTCGAAAACTGAATCTTGAGCAAGTCACCGAGTTTCTCCTTCGTCGGTACGACGGGGCGCATGGTGAATTCGTACGGTAACGCGGCACTCGTGTTTGTGACGAGTGCGGCGGCATGTCTGATGGTGGGTCGCTTTGTCATTCCTGGATTAGCCAAGGCGCAGTGTGTGGCGCCGGTGCGCTACGAAGATTGTCCCCCCCTCCTGGCTTATCACACCACGAAACAGTCCACTCCCACCCTGGGTGGACTCTTTGTTCTTGCGGTCGGAATCGTCATTGCGACTCTCGCGGGCGGCTTAGCGCATCAGGCCGGGTGGTTAGTGTTGGCTGCGATCGTGGGGCTTGGCGGGCTTGGGCTGTGCGACGACTGGTTGAAATTTCGCGGGCCGCATGCCATTGGGTTGCGCAGCCTACCCAAGTTGCTTGTTGCGTTAGCCGTTGGGGCTGGGTTGGGGCTGGCGCGGACGAGCCAGCCGGCTGGCGCAAATTCGCTGGAAATCCCATGGCTGCATCGCTCCATTGAACTAGGGTGGGTCTGGGTGCCATTCGCGATGGTCGTGGTTGCGGGCTGTGCCCACGCCGTCAATCTCACGGATGGCATGGACGGACTGGCGGCGGGCTGCGTGGCGATTGCCTTCTCAGTCCTCGGGCTCTGGGCGTTGGCGAGCGATCCAGCCCATCGAGTCTTCGTCCCCTGGTGCGCCAGTCTGGCCGGGGCGTGTGTGGGGTTTCTCTGGTTCAACAGTTTCCCGGCCTCAGTATTTTTGGGTGATGTGGGTGCGTTGGGACTGGGCGCAGCGTTGGGCGCCATCAGCCTGTTCACGCACACGGCCCTCTGGCTCCTGATCCTCGGTGGGGTGTTTGTCGCGGAAGCGCTGTCGGTGATGGTACAGGTCGCCTCGTATAAATGGCGCGGTCAGCGGCGCATTTTTCGCGTGGCACCACTCCACCACCATTTTCATTTGGGTGGGGTGAGTGAGCCGAAGCTGATCGTGCGATTTTGGATCGTCGGTGCCATGCTCGCACTGCTGAGCCTCACACGGCTGGCTGTCCCATGACGACACTGGTGAGTTGCGAGCCCGTGCTCGATCGGACCGACATCTTCGGCCACTCGTGGGTGGGTCGTCGTATCGCCGTGATCGGATTGGGGCGCAGCGGGCTGGCGGCCGCTCGACTGCTCTGTCGGTTAGGCTGTCGGGTCTTGGCGACGGATTCGCATGATACCGATCCACTGCGTGCGGCGAAAGCGTCGCTGCTCACACTCGGGGCAGAGGATGTGGAACTTGGCGGCCACTCTCCGAAACTCTTGGACCACGCCGAGGCGGTGGTGGTGAGCCCTGGGGTGGCAGAGTCGAGCGGGCCAATTCAGTGGGCGATTGAGCGTCGCGTCCCCATCCTCAGTGAAATTGAACTCGCGTACCATTTCTGTCCGGCGCCCATCATTGCGGTCACTGGGACGAATGGCAAGAGCACCGCGGTGACGTTGATCGCCGAGCTGTTGCGCAGTGCCGGGCGCTCCGCGATCGCCTGCGGCAATCTGGGCATCCCATTTTCCTCCGTCATCGATCAGCTCACCTCAGAGTCCGTGGCGGTCGTCGAGGTGAGCTCCTTTCAGTTGTTGTGGTGTGAGCAGTTTCGACCGAAGATCGGGGTGCTGCTGAACGTTGGGACGAATCATCTCGATCGACACATGGACGCGAGTGCCTACCTGGCGGCGAAGGCACGGCTCTTTCAGCGGCAGACGCCGGAAGACTGGGCGGTGCTCAATGGCAACGATCCTCGCGTGGTAGCCTTGGCGGAGCCACTCCACGTCCAGCAGGTGTGGTTTGGTGACAATCGGACGAACCCGCCCAGTCTCCACGTGGCACCCGAGACGCAGCGCTCACTCACCGAAAACGCGCAGGCGATTCTCCAAGTGGGGCGTCTGATGGGGATCCCCGATCCGTTCACATGGCAGGTCATCCGATCGTTCCGAGGGCTCGAGCATCGGTTAGAACATGTGGTAACCGTCCGCGGGGTCCATTTTATGAACGATTCGAAGTCCACCACACCGGAGAGTTCGCTGTTTGCCCTCGCGCAGACCCGCGGCGACACCGTCGTGATCATTGGTGGCCGCGATAAAGGGTTGGATTTTGCTCCCCTGATCGAGCGACTGCATGAGGAACGGATCAAGGGCGTCGTCTTAATCGGGGAATCGCGCTCACGGCTCCGCGCCCTCCTCAATGGATCCACGAGGGTGCGGGAGAGCCAGACCCTTGACGATGCCGTGCAGGCCGCCGTCACGCTGGCAGAGCCTGGGACCACGATCCTGTTTTCTCCGGCGTGCGCCAGTTTTGATATGTTCCGCGATTTCGAGGACCGGGGCCGTGCGTTCAAAAGGATCGTGCGCCAGCTCGCTGAGCGCTCCGGTGTGGAGCCGACGATTCATGCAGCGAGCCGGGCACGATGACGCCGCGCCAGTTACGCCAGACGCTGCTCATCATCATCACCACGCTCCTCGGTCTGGGGATCGTGGCGGTGTACTCATCCAGCGCGATGGCGTCCGAAGCCACCTATGGCGGGACACTCCAGTTTGTCCTGCACCATCTCGTGGCCATCGCCTGTGGGGTGGTGCTCGGGGTGGGGTGCCTCATGATGCCCTACGAGATGCTGCGCCGTTCGGCGCGCTGGCTCCTGCTGCTCAGCCTCGTCTTACTGGCGCTCGTGTTTCTCTTTGGTCAAGAGGTGGGCGGAGCCAAGCGTTGGTTTCATTTTGGACGCTGGAGTGTGCAACCATCGGAGCTGGCCCAGTTATCGCTGGTGCTCTATCTCTCCGATCTGCTGGCGCGGCGCCATGTGTTCCTTCACGATGTCTGGCGCGGTCTGCTCCCCCCGTTGTTGGTCACCGGCCTGATGGCGGGGATGGTGTTGATCCAGCCGGATCTTGGGACGGCGATCGCAATGGGGTCGGTCGCGATGCTGCTGCTCGTCGTCGCGAAAGCGCGCTGGCAACACCTGTTGGTTGTCGTGGCGGTGGCGGCTGTTGCGTTGATATTCTTGGTGGCCGGCGCGGCGTATCGTCGACGCAGAATGCTAGCGTTTCTCGATCCCTGGCAGGACCCGCGTGGAGTGGGCTATCAGATCCTGCAATCCTACTTTTCGCTAGCCAGCGGCGGACTCTTCGGACTTGGGGTGGGAGCGTCGCTTCAGAAACTGTTCTTTCTACCGAGCGCCCACACCGATTTCATTTTCGCCATCATCGGCGAGGAGCTTGGGTTGGTGGGCACGACCGCCATCATCCTGCTGTTTGGACTGTTCCTCATCTGTGGGTTTCGCATCGCCATGACCGCTCGGGATGCGTTCAGCAAGTATCTCGTCTGCGGGTTGGTCGGGATGTTGGGGCTTGAAGCGATGGTGAACATCGCGGTCGTGACCGGGATGTTGCCGACGAAAGGGTTGCCACTCCCGTTCATTTCCTACGGGGGATCGTCCATGGTGATGAACCTCATCGCCTGCGCCCTCATCTTTCGAGCGAGCCGGGCGTCGACCTCAGTCGAAGCACTCCCCGCCGCGTCGTCCTCCTTCGCGGTGGCACAGACCGGCGATGTGGTGAGCGTCTTCTGATGGTGGCGATGCCATTGAAAGCGGTGCTGGTCGCTGAAGGGAGTGGTGGGCATCTCATCCCCGCACTGGAGGTGGCCAAGGCGCTGGCTGGCTCGGGTGCGCGCGTAAAAATCTGGTATGCCAAGCGTCGCCAAACCGAAGGGCTCGTTCAAGCCTTGGTTGGCGACATCGCCGATGCACGAATCGATGTCGAGCCTCTGCCCATCGAGCTGAACGCCCATCCACTCCAGCGTCTGCAGCAGTGCAGGTCCCTCTGGCGGAAATCGGCACGTTGTTTCGAGACATTTGCGCCGGATGTGGTGGTGGGTTTCGGAGGCTGGGTGTCGGCACCCGTGATCCTCGCTGCACGCATCCGAGGCATTCGATGTTTAGTGCATGAGCAGAACGTCGTGATGGGACGAGCCAACCGCTGGCTGGTTCGGTGGGTGCATGGCGTTGCCGTGTCGTTTCAGGACACTCAGCGCGTCGTGCGGGGCGCACCCTCCATCGTGACAGGGATGCCCATTCGCGAACACATCGGAGATGTGGCGCGCGATCTTGCAGTCCCTTCGCTGGGTCTTAGCGCAGACCGATTGACGCTTCTGGTGGTTGGTGGAAGCCAAGGATCGCGGTCGCTCAATCAGCTCCTCATGCACGTGAGCGCGTTGCTCTCAACGGAAGAACGGAATCGCTGGCAGCTCGTGCACGTCACGGGACCAGCCGATGAGGCAAGTGTCAGGGCAGCCTATCGCTCATTCGAGGTGACCGCCTCGGTGGTCCCGTTTCTGGCGGACATGGGCGCGGCGTACGCGCACGCCGATGTGGTCTTGGCGCGCGCCGGCGCCTCCACGATTGCAGAGCTGGCTCGTTGCGGTAAACCGGCCATCCTCATCCCGTATCCTCACGCCGGCGCTCATCAGCAGGCCAACGCCCGGATCGTACAGGGCGTCGGGGGCGGGCTCATAATCGAGGAGTCAGATGCGACACCAACGCGGGTTGTGTCCTCGGTTCGACGCATCCTCCATGATGAGCGGCTGCGTCTGATGATGGGTGCCCAGATGCGCACGCTGGACGTGGCGGATGCTGCGGGATGCCTGGCCCGCGCGATTACGGAGCTTGCTCGGGGAACGCTGCAGGCTCGTAGCGCTCACCCAAGCGAATACTCCGCAACACGTTTCGGTGTTTCCACAACGCCTGTGATGTCCCCGGCACTGTTAGGAAGCGATACGACGATCACGCACCCCCACCCTTCGACGGCAGATGTCGCTTAGAGCTGGCACGCGCATTCATTTTATGGGAATTGGCGGCATTGGGATGAGCGGCCTGGCGACCATTTGTCTGGAGCAAGGGTGTGTCGTCTCCGGTTGCGATGCCAAACTCAACAGCCTCGCCCACCGGCTTCAAGAGCGCGGGGCGGCAATTTCGATTGGGCATAACCCCTCGCATATCGATAAGACCGTTGAGGTCGTGGTGTACAGCTCGGCCGTCCGAGCCAACGAGTCTGAACTCCTCGAGGCGCGCCGGCGGGGAATCCGGACGATCAGTCGCGGAGAATTGCTGGCGGAGCTGACGGCGGAGAAGCGATTGGTGGCGATTGCGGGCGCGCACGGCAAGACCACGACGTCCGGGATGGCGTCCGATCTGTTGCGGCTCGCCGGCTGGGATCCGACGGTCATCGTCGGAGGCATGATGCGCTCGACGGGGGTCAATGCCCGCGGAGGGTCCGGCGCGTACGTGGTCGCCGAGACGGATGAATCGGACGGCTCGTTTCTCCATCTGTATCCGGAGATCGCCATCGTCACGAACATCGACCGCGAACACCTCAACCATTACCACGATTTTGATCGTCTCGTCGCCGCCTTTGCGCAGTTCGTCGGCCAGCTCTCTCCGCGCGGCACACTAATCCACTGCGCTGACGATCCGTTGATTCAGCACGTGCTCTCTCACCCCTCCCAGATCAGCTACGGGTTTGATCCGAATGCGGATGTGACGGTGGAGCGTATGGCCCTTCTTGGTCAGGGCAGTCGCTTTCGCGCGTTGTACAAGGGGCGCAACCTGGGGACCTTCCAGTTGCAGGTGCCTGGTCGACATAACATCCTCAACGCGCTGGCTGTGATCAGTCTCGGGCTGACCGTTGACATCTCGCTCGTGACCGTGAAGGAAGCGCTCGCCCAGTACCAAGGGACGGAACGTCGCTTCCAGGTGTTTCAGTTGCCGGGAGACATTTGGTTCGTGGAAGATTACGCGCACCATCCCTCGGAGATTCGGGCCACGCTGGCGGCGGATGCCAGAGGCGTTCGCCATCGTATCGCGGTGTTTCAGCCGCATCGATTCTCCAGAACGCAGTCGCTAGAGCAGGAGTTCTCCACCTGTTTCGATCGCGCCGATGGGGTCATCGTGACCGATATTGATCCGGCGTTTGAGTCGCCCATCCCCGGCGTGTCGGGTGAGCGATTGGCCACACTGATTAAGGCGCACGGCCATCCCTGCGTGCGCTATGTGCCCAAGCAGGAGTTGACCTCCTACGTCCGACAGATCGCCAGTTCAGGCGACACGATCTTCTTTCTCGGAGCAGGGGATATCGGAGAGTTGTGCCATGACCTGGTCGCAACGCTACATTCGCCAGCACGAACTACTCGCTAACCACACGAGTTTCCGGATCGGCGGTCCGGCGGAGTGGTTTGCCGAACCTTCGAGCCTCGACGAGTTAGTCGAAGTGTTGCGCGTCGCCTCCCAGCAGGGGCTGCCGGTGTCTGTCTTAGGGGGCGGCACGAACACGCTCGCACCCGATCGAGGCATCCACGGGCTCGTGGTGCACTTGGGCGGTGGATTTCGTACCGTCGACGTGCAAGATGAACCGGGTGAGTCGACGGTCGTACGCTGCGGGGCCGCGCTTCTGACACAGCGGTTGGTGTCGCTCGGTGCGCAGTACGGCTGGGGCGACGTCGAGGCCTTCGCGGGACTACCCGGCCAAATCGGCGGGGCCGTGGTAATGAATGCGCAAGACATCGGCCGGTTCATTCAATGCGTCAACCTGGTCACGTTGGATGGTACCGTGCTCGAGTGTTCCCGAGAGCAGCTCCAGTTTGGGTATCGCTACACG
>Ga0209515_10003889_pt1 | contig 20708 bp, 18 predicted proteins | sample Subgroupgradi54m_FD_187454 | JGI IMG/M metagenome (GOLD analysis project Ga0209515, IMG submission 187454) | Subsurface groundwater microbial communities from S. Glens Falls, New York, USA - GMW60B uncontaminated upgradient, 5.4 m (SPAdes)... ...
TCGTCCTGATCGCCGGCCTCGGCCTCCTCTGGTGTCTCCTGCAGCACTCCTGGCGCGAGGTGGAGATGGTCGCGCCGGCCTCCACCCCCAGCCGCTAGTCCCGCTTTACTTTCCTCATTCCGCGCGGTAGAATGCCCTAAGTTACTTCAGCGGAAGGAGTTCTATTCCCCGATGGCGAGCCCGCACGAGACGATTCTCATCTTGGATTTTGGCTCGCAGTATGCCCAGCTGATCGCCCGCCGCGTCCGCGAACTGAACGTCTTCAGCAAGATTGTCCCCTACACGATCACCCCGGAGGCGATCCGTCAGGCGCATCCGAAGGGCATCATTCTCTCAGGGGGGCCGGCCAGTGTCTGGGCCCCCGGGGCGCCGAAGCCGGACTCTGGCATCTTCACCGTGAACGGCACGCCGGTCCTGGGCATCTGCTACGGGATGCAGTTGATGGGCCAGGTGTTCGGCGGCGAGGTCTCCAAGGCGGCCCACCGGGAGTACGGGAAGGCGACGCTCACCGTGGATGATGACAAGGATCTCTTTGCCAACCTGCCGAAGGCCTTCACCTCCTGGATGAGCCACGGGGATTTCGTGGAGCAATGCCCGCCGGGGTTCCGCCCGATCGCCCACACGGAGAGTACCCCGATCGCCGCGATGGTGGATTTCGACCGATTGCGGTTCGGCGTGCAATTCCACCCGGAGGTGCTGCACACCGAACGGGGGAAGGAGCTCCTCGCCAACTTCCTCTACCGGATCTGCGGGTGTCGGGGCGACTGGACGGCAGCTTCCTTCATCGAGCAGACGGTCGGCGAGATTCGCGCCCAGGTGGGGCAGGCCGAGGTGCTCTGCGGCCTTTCCGGTGGGGTGGACTCCTCGGTCACCGCGCTCCTGGTGCACAAGGCGATCGGCGCCCAGCTCATCCCGATCTTCGTGGACAACGGACTTCTGCGAAAGGGGGAGCGGGCCCAGGTGGAGGAGACCTTCCGCGATCACTTCAAGCTGCCGCTCGTCGTGGTGGAGGGAGAGGCCCGGTTCCTGAAGGCGCTGGCCGGCGTCGAGGATCCGGAGGAGAAGCGCCGGCGCATCGGCCACGAGTTCATCCGGTGTTTCGAGGAGGAGGGGCACCGGCATCCTGCCGCCACGTTCCTCGCGCAGGGGACCCTTTACCCGGACGTGATCGAATCGCAGTCGCCGGTCGGCGGGCCGTCGGCCACGATCAAAACCCATCACAATGTCGGCGGGCTCCCGAAGGACATGCAGCTGAAGCTCGTCGAGCCGTTGAAATTCCTCTTCAAGGATGAGGTGCGGGCCATCGGCCGTGCGCTCGGCCTGCCGGATGCGATGCTGAATCGCCATCCGTTCCCGGGGCCGGGACTGGCGGTGCGGATCCTCGGCGCGATCACGCGCGAGCGCCTCGACCTGCTGCGCGAAGCGGACGCCCGATTCATCGAGGAGTTGGAGCGGAGCGGGTGGTACCAGAAGGTGTGGCAGGCGTTCGCCGTCCTGTTGCCGGTCAAGACGGTCGGCGTGATGGGCGATGAGCGGACGTACGAGTCTGTCGTGGCCCTGCGCGCCGTCACGAGCCAGGACGGGATGACGGCCGACTGGGCGCGGCTGCCGGCCGAGCTCTTGGAGCGCGTGGCGAATCGGATCGTCAATGAGGTGAAGGGCGTCAACCGGGTGGTGTACGACGTCACCAGCAAGCCCCCGGGCACCATCGAATGGGAGTAGTCGGACACCGGATCACGAGAGGGAGGCATTCATCATGATGGGACATGGCATCGCCGTATCGTTAGTGTCGTCGGCCGTCGGGTACTGGGTGTTGACGCAGGCGGAGTCGCAGAAAGGGAAGGTGCGGAAACTCGGCCAGTATCTGGGCGTGGCGATCGTGTTGATCAGCGTCCTCGGGGCGGCCTGCAAGATTTACGCCGCCATCCAGCAATGTCGCGCGATGGGGATGTGCCCGATGATGGGCAGCAGCCAGGCCCCAGGGAAATAAGGCCGCGTACGGATTCCCCATGGTGACCCAAGAGCAAGTCTACGAAGCGTTGAAAGAAGTCTCCGACCCGGAGATCCCGGTGAACATCGTGGATCTCGGGTTGGTGTACGGTGTCGCCGTGGAGGAAGGGAAGATGGTGCGTCTGACCATGACCCTGACCACGCCGGGCTGCGGCATGGCACAGCAGATTGCGCTCAGTGCCAAGCAGCGGATTCTCCAGGTGCCCGGCGTGGAGCAGGCGTGGGTGACGGTGGTGTGGGAGCCGCGGTGGGACCCGAGCCGGATGTCCCCCGCGGCGAAACAGAAGCTCGGCATGAAATAGAGGTGGCGTGAAACCCCACAGCGACTTCGTCCATCTTCACGTCCACAGCCAGTACTCGCTCCTCGACGGGGCCTGCCGGCTCGACGGGCTCGTCGAGCAAGCCAAGCGATACCACATGCCGGCGCTGGCCATCACCGACCACGGGAACCTCTTCGGCGCGATCGAGTTCTATCAGACCTGCCTGAAGGGCGGCATCAAGCCGATCCTCGGGGTGGAGACCTACGTCGCCCCCGACAGCCGGTTTGAGAAATCGAGCCACGGGATCAGCGAGGCCTCCTTTCACATGATCCTGCTGGCGCGCGACGAGCAGGGCTACCGGAACCTCATCAAACTCGTCTCCCTCGGCTATCTCGAGGGCTTCTACTATCGGCCGCGCGTGGACAAAGAATTGCTGGCCAAGTATGGGCAGGGGTTGATGGCGCTCTCCGGCTGCCTGGCCTCGGAGATCCCGCACCTGATCGTCGCGGGACAAGAGACGCAGGCCCGCAAGGTGGCCGGCGAGTTCGTCGAGATCTTCGGGAAAGGGAACTTCTACCTCGAGCTGCAGGATCACCAGATCCCGGATCAGGCGAAGGTGAACCGGGCGCTCCTGGAGATGGCGAAGGAGCTCGACCTGCCGCTCATCGCGACGAACGACCTCCACTATCTCGAGAAGCCCGACTCGAAGGCCCACGACGCCCTCCTTTGCATCCAAACCGGGACGAATCTCGATGACCCCAATCGTTTCCGGTTTGCCAACGACGAGTTCTACTTTAAATCGCCCGAGGAGATGTACCGGCTCTTCGCCGAGGTGCCGGAGGCAGTGCGCCGCACCATCGAGATTGCCGAGAAGGCCAATGTGGAGCTGGATCTCTCGACGCCGCGGCTGCCGCAGTTTACCCCACCGGCCGGCAAGACGGAACGGGAGTACCTTGGGGAACTGGTGGAGGAGGGGGTCAGCCGGCGCTATCCGACCCCGACCGATCCCGTCCGCCAGCGGGTGGCGCAGGAGCTCTCGACCATCGAGAAGACCGGGTTCATCAGCTATTTCCTGATTGTCTGGGATTTTGTCCGTCACGCGAAGTCGCAGGGGATTCCGGTTGGGCCGGGCCGCGGGTCGGCCGCCGGCTCCGTCATCAGCTACTGCCTGGGGATCACCGATATCGATCCCCTGCGGTACGATCTCCTGTTCGAGCGGTTCCTCAATCCCGATCGCGTGAGCTTCCCCGACATCGACATCGACTTCTGCTACGAGCGACGCCCCGAGGTGATCAACTACGTCCAGCAGAAGTACGGCAAGCGCTCGGTGGCGCAGATCATCACCTTTGGGACGATGATGGCCAAGGCGGTGGTGCGGGACGTCGCGCGCGTGATGAATTTTTCCTACCCCGAGGCGGACCGGATCGCGAAGATGATCCCCTTTGAGATCGGGATGACGCTCAAGCGGGCGCTGGATTTGAATCCGGAGCTCAAGCGCCTCTACGACACCGACCCGCGGGTCGGTGACTTGATCGACACCTCGATGAAGCTCGAGGGGTTGACGCGCCACGCCTCGACCCACGCGGCCGGGGTGGTGATTTCCGACGGAGATCTGACCGACACGATCCCGCTCTTTAAGACCTCCGACGATCAGATCACGACCGGCTACGCGATGGAGTCCCTCGAAAAAGTGGGGCTCCTGAAGATGGATTTCCTGGGTTTGCGGACCCTCACGGTCGTGGATGAGGCGGTGAAGATCGTCAAGCGCACGCGCGGCCTCGAGCTGGATTTCGAGGCGATTCCGCTCGATGATGCGGCCACCTACCGGATGTTGTCGAACGCCGAGTCCACCGGCGTGTTCCAGCTGGAATCCTCCGGGATGCGCGATTTGCTTCGCAAGCTCAAGCCCGACCGCCTCGAAGATTTGATCGCCCTCTTGGCCTTGTTCCGCCCGGGTCCCATCGGTAGCGGGATGCTCGACGATTTCATCAAGCGGCGGCACGGCCAGGTGAAGGCCACCTACGATCATCCGTTGCTGGAGCCGATCCTGAAAGAAACCTACGGCATCATCGTCTATCAGGAACAGGTGATGCGGATCGTCTCGACGGTCGCCGGGTTCTCCCTCTCCCAAGCCGATCTGCTGCGCCGGGCGATGGGGAAGAAAGATCCCGAGGTGATGGAGCGGGCCCGCGCCGACTTCCTCTCGGGCGCGGCGAAGAAGGGGCTCGACAAGAAGACCGCGGAGAAAATGTTCGAGCGGATCGCCTACTTCGCGGGGTATGGCTTCAACAAATCCCACAGCGCTGCCTACGCGGTCATCTCCTACCGCACGGCCTATCTCAAGGCCAACTACCCCGCGGAGTTCATGACGGCGCTGCTCACCTCCGAGCGCGAAAATCTCGACAAGATCGCCGAGTACATCGAGGAGGCCAAGCGGCTCGGGATGCAGATCCTGCCGCCCGACGTGAACGAGAGCTTCGGCAACTTCACGGTGGTCAATGCGACGACGATCCGGTTCGGCCTCTCGGCGGTGAAGAACGTCGGGCAAGGGGCGATCGACGCGGTGATCCAGGTGCGGAAGGCGGGCGGCCACTTTGAGAGCTTGTACGAGTTCTGCGAGCGCGTCGATCTGCGGCAGGTGAATCGGAAGGTGCTCGAGAGTTTGATCAAGTGCGGGGCGTTCGACTCCCTCGGCCTCTTCCGGTCCCAGCTCGTGGCGGTGCTCGACCACGCGCTGGAGCTCGCCAACGGGACCCATCGCGACCGCCAGGCCGGCCAACTCTCCCTCTTCGACGCGTTCAAGCAGCAGGAGCCGTTTGCCAAACTCGTGCGCGAGACCCCGAACATCCGGGAGTGGCCGGAAAATCAGCGCCTGACCTACGAGAAGGAACTGCTCGGCTTCTATCTGACGGGCCACCCGCTGACGCGGCACCAGCGATTGTTGAAGGCCTACGCCTCGACCGCGATCGACAAGCTGGGCCGCGCGCGCGACGGTGCGGAGGTGACCCTCGGCGGCGTGATCACGAAGGTGAAGGTGACCACGACGAAGAAGGGGAACGAGCGGATGGCGATCCTGATGCTCGAGGATTTCAGCGGCTCCGTTGAGGTGCTGGTCTTCCCGAAGTCGTTTGCCGCCTGCGAGGCGGCCATCAAGGCGGAGGCGATCGTCTTCGTCAAGGGGCGCGTGAGTTTGCGGGAGGAGGAGCCCAAGCTGCTCGCCAATGAGGTGACCTCCCTGACTGAGGCCCGCCAGCGGTTCACCCAGGGATTGACGATCCGCCTCTTCACGGCGGGGCTCGAGTCGCCGACGCTCGAGGCCCTCTATCGGCTGCTGAAACAGCATACCGGGCCGGTGCCGGTAACGATCCTCTTCACCACGCCGGAACACCAAACCTACCAGTTGGCGACGGGGGAAGGGTGCCGGGTGGATCCAAGCGACGAGCTGTTCCAGGCGTTGGAGGAATTGCTCGGGCAGGATGTGGTGAGCGTGCAGAGCGCCGCTAGCGGGGCCACGCCCGTCGGGAGCGCGGCGTGAGCACCTTGACTTTTCAGGAGGGCTTCGGTATCCTGAGTGTTCGTATCCTCGAATCCGGCTTAGTGTTACGACAACCCCTCGCGGAGCTTCGATGACAAAGAAAGACATCGTGCTTCAGGTGGCGTCCGATACGGGCTTGAAACAGGTGGATGTGAAAAAGACCGTCCAGCGGACCCTCGATCTCATTGTGGCGGCGTTGGGCCGCGGCGAGACCGTGGAGCTGCGGAACTTCGGCATCTTCAAGGCGAAGTCCCGCAAGGGCCGCACCGGACGGAATCCCCGCACCGGTGAGAAGGTGCCTGTCCCGCCCAAGCGGGTCGCCGTCTTCAAGCCGGGCCTCATCATGAAACGCGAGGTGCGCTGACGCGCGCCCCGGACCGGCCGCCGCACGCCTCGTGATCCCGGCGACGGTGGCCCCCGACTCCTTATGGCCACACGCCTAGAAGCCCTTGGTGGCACGAGTGATCTCCTCCCGGATGAGACCGCCCGCTGGCAGGCGGTCGAAGCCCGCGCCCGCGCGATTCTGCACTGCTACGGCTATCAGGAGATCCGCACGCCGATCCTCGAATATGCCGAGGTGTTTCTCCAATCGCTGGGCGAGGCGACGGAGATTGTCCAGAAGCAGATGTATCTGTTCGAGGACCGCGGAGGGCGGCGCGTCGCCCTGCGGCCCGAGGGCACGGCCTCGGCGGTGCGCGCCTATCTCGAACACGGACTCGATAAGACCGCCGGCCTGGTGAAGTGGTACTACATCGGCCCGATGTTCCGGGCTGAGCGGCCGCAGGCGGGCCGGCGGCGCCAGTTCCACCAGCTCGGCGTGGAGGTGTTCGGCTCTGCGAGCCCGCACCGAGACGCTGAAGTGTTGGCGTTGCTGATGGACCTACTGAATGCACTAGGATTGCGTACGGCGATACTCAAGGTCAACAACCTTGGGTGTCGTGAAGACCGTCCGAAAATGCTTAGTGGGCTACGCGCATACTATGAGCCACGCCGCCGAGAACTCTGTTCAGAATGCCAGCAACGATTGGTGGTAAATCCTCTGAGAATTCTGGATTGCAAACAGCCCGCATGTCAGGCGTTAGCACAAGGGCCAGAGCTCTTTGCGTGCACGAAGTGCAAAGGTCATTTTAGCGACGTTCTTCATGATCTAGAAAACACCTTTGGTATGAAGCAGTCTCAGGACTATGTATTTGAAAAACGACTTGTTCGAGGGCTTGATTACTATACACGGACTGCGTTCGAAGTGACGCACCCTGGGCTCGGGGCGCAGGATGCTATCGGTGGCGGCGGGCGGTATGACGACTTGGTCCAGCAGATGGGCGGGCCGGCCACGCCGGCGATCGGCTTCGCCCTCGGGCTCGAGCGGGTGTTAATGGCGCTGGACGCGGAGCAGGTGGCGCCGGCCCCGCCGACGCCGCCGGCGGTGTTCGTCGCGACCCTCGGTGAAGCGGCGCAGACGAAAGGTTTAGAGTTGTTGCACCGGCTCCGGCAGGCTGGCGTCGCCGCGGAAGGGGAGTACGAGGGACGCTCGTTGAAGCGTCAGCTGGAGTCGGCGAACAAATTGCGATGCGCGGTGGTGCTCATGCTGGGAGAGGATGAGTTGGCGAAAGGGACCGTGGCGCTCCGCGACATGCAGACGCGACAGCAGACTGAGGTGGCCTGGGAGGCCTGCGTCGCGGAAGTCCGTCGGCGCGTGACCCCGGCTGCCGCGGTGCGCGCATGACCACGCGCGTCTCCTGTGGCGCCCTCAGCGCGGCGGAGATCGGCAAGACCGTCACCGTCTGCGGCTGGGTCCACCGGCGGCGCGACCATGGGGGGCTGACCTTTATTGATGTACGGGACCGCTCCGGCCTGCTCCAGACGGTGTTCAACCCGAAGGAGCACACGGCGGTGCACGCGCAGGCGCGTGACCTCCGCGCCGAGTACGTCGTGCAGGTGACCGGCGCCGTGCGGGCCCGGCCGGCCGGCACCGAGAATCCGAAACTGAGCACCGGCGCGGTGGAGCTGGAGGCGACGACGCTCATCGTCCTCAACCCGGCGGCCACGCCGCCGTTCGAGATCGCCGATGACGTGGAGATCTCCGAGGAGATCCGGTACACCTACCGCTACCTGGATCTGCGCCGGCCGGTCATGCAGCAGCGGCTCATTGTGCGCCACCAGGTGTTGCGCGTGATCCGCGAGTTCCTCGATCGGGAGGGGTTCATCGAGATCGAGACGCCAATCCTGACGAAATCCACGCCCGAGGGGGCGCGGGATTATCTCGTCCCGAGCCGCCTGAATCCCGGGCTGTTCTTTGCGCTGCCGCAGTCGCCGCAGTTGTTTAAACAACTGTTGATGGTGGCCGGCTTCGAGCGGTACTACCAGATTGCGAAATGTTTCCGAGATGAGGATCTGCGCGCCGATCGCCAGCCGGAGTTCACCCAACTTGACTTGGAGATGTCGTTCGTCACCGAGGAACAGATTTTCCGATTGATGGAGCGGCTCCTCCACGAAATCTTTCGGCAGGTGCTCGGGCGGGGGCTGACGATCCCATTCCCCCACATGACGCACGCCGAGGCGATGCGCCGGTTCGGCACCGACAAACCGGACCTGCGGTACGGCATGGAGCTCGTGGATCTCAGCGCCTGTTTCGCCGACACCGGGTTCGAGCGGTTCAAGCAGGTGCTGGCAGCCGGCGGCGTGATTCAGGGGATCGTCGTCACCGGCGGCGGGGTGCTCGGGAGCAAAGAGGTGGACCGGCTGACGGAGTTCGCGAAGAGCGCCGGAGCGAAGGGGCTCGTCTCCGTGCGCGTGACGCCGCAGGAGCTGCTCTCGCCGGTGGCGAAGCATGTCGGGGAGCCGACGCTGCGCCGCGTGGTGGAGACGGCCAAGGCGGCGCCGGGCGACCTCCTCCTGCTCGTCGCCGACGTCCCGAAGGTAGTGCAGGAGACCCTCGATCGTTTGCGACGGCACCTGGCGGAGCAGTTGCATCTCATCCCCGAGGCCCGGTGGGAATTTGTCTGGATCGTGGATTTCCCGTTGTTCACCTGGAATGCGGAGACGCGACGGTGGGATTCGGAGCACCATCCCTTCACCGCGCCGCGCGAGGAGGATTTGCCGCGCCTGACGAGCGATCCCGGCGCGGTCCGCTCCCGCTCGTACGATCTGGTCGTCAACGGAACGGAGCTGGGCTCCGGCTCGATCCGGATCCACTCGCGCGAGGTGCAACAGCAGATCTTCACGCTCCTCGGGATGACGGAGGCGGAGTCGCAGGCCCGTTTCGGATTTCTCTTGGAGGCGTTCCGGTACGGGGCGCCGCCGCATGGGGGCATCGCCCCAGGGATTGATCGGCTCCTGACCCTGTTGACGGGCAGCCCGACCATCCGCGAGGTGATCGCGTTCCCGAAAACGCAGAAGGCCGTGGACTTGATGACCGGAGCGCCGAGCGCGGCGCGCCCGGAGCAGCTTCGTGAATTGGGCGTGACGGTGGTGCACAAAGGAGATAACCGATGATCAAGGGATGGCAGGCCTGGGTGGTGGGGGGAGTGTGTGTGGGAATGGTCGGTTGCGTGCACGCGCAGACGCGGATTGTCGAGATGCCGCGCGTAGATCAAGAGATGGTGGGCAATGGTGGGTATCTGGCCGGCAGCGGGCCGGCGCTCCAGCCGCCGGCGAAAACGACGCGGCAGGTGATCATGACCGACGTCGAATTGCCGACCGCCGGAGAGGTCAAGCAGGGCTTCCGGCGGTTCGGACAGGGGATCAAGCAGCGCATGACCCCGGTCAAAGGCGAGGTCGGCCCCGGCAACCGTGGCTATGTGGTGCCTGGCGAGATGGCCCCCCCGGCGGCGCCCGAGCCCCCGACGATGCCCTCGACGCCGGTGGTCGAGCCGTCGTCAGCGTCTTCAGATTCCGTCCAGGAGACCCCGGCGGCCCCGCGCCAGGTGACGCGTGCCGAAACCGCCCCGGCGGCGCCCACGACCTACGTCGTGCAAAAAGGGGATACGTTGGAGAAGATCGCCAAGAAGGTCTACGGCGATGCCAAGCGGTGGCCCAGAATCTACAAAGCCAATAAGGTGCTCCTCAAGAATGCCAATCGCGTCTACCCGGGCCAGCGGTTGACGATTCCCCCGGCGTCGTCAACGGAGGAGGCGCCCGCGCACCACACGCACCACCGAGCCGCGTACGGGGCGTCCCACTAGTCACTTGGCTGCCGAGAAGAGTTACCGGCTGCTCTCCGACCATGAGGCGGCCACCCTCTACGGTTTACACGACGAACATCTGAAGCTCGTTGAGCAGGCCTTCCACGTGCAGGTGGTGGCCCGCGGTCTGGATCTGACGCTGAGCGGCTCCGAGGCCGCCGTGCGGCAAGCGAGCCGTCTCTTTGATCAACTCCTCGATATTATCCGCATGGGGCGCTACGTGCGGCGCGAAGAGGTCATCTACGCCATCCAGGCGCTGCGCGAGCACCAGGATCTCGACCTGCACACGATTTATCTCGACAAGATCCCGGTGCTTTCCAAGCGGCAGTTCATCACGCCTAAGACCGCCGGCCAGAAGGCCTACGTCGATGCGATCCGCAAGCACGACATCGTTTTTGCGATCGGCGCGGCCGGGACGGGGAAGACCTATCTGGCAATGGCGATGGCCGTCGCCGCCCTGAAGGAGCAGGAGGTCTCGCGCATCCTCCTGACGCGCCCGGCGGTCGAGGCGGGCGAGAGTCTCGGCTACCTGCCCGGCGATCTCTACGCGAAGGTGAGCCCTTACCTGCGGCCGCTGTACGACGCCCTCTACGACATGATGGATGTGGACCGCATCCAGCGGTATCTCGAGCGAGGGATCATCGAGGTGGCGCCGCTGGCCTACATGCGCGGCCGCACCCTCAACGATTCCTTTGTGATTCTCGATGAGGCGCAGAACTCCACGCCGGAGCAGATGAAGATGTTCCTCACGCGCCTCGGGTTCGATTCGAAGACCGTGATCACGGGGGATGTCACCCAATCCGATCTCCCCGAGGGGCGGGCCTCAGGGCTCCTGCAGGCGCGCGACGTGCTCAAGAACATCGACGGGATTGCCTTCGTCGAATTTTCCGGGAGCGACGTCGTCCGGCACGAGTTGGTCCAACAGATCGTCCTGGCGTACCAACAGCACGACCGGCAGACGAAGGGAGCCCGATGAGACGATCGCGGCGCCTCGCCACTGTCACGCCGCAGCCGTGGCTGGAGTCGGCCCTCACGCGGTCCACGATCCTCCGGGTCTGGGTGGGCCTACTGTTCCTGGGCGTGGCCGGTTGGTTGGTGATCGGCGTCCGGAGCGGGGTCACGGTGGATTGGACCGAGGGGATGATCGCCCCGCGCGCCCTCTACGCCCCGACCGACTTCTCCTTCTCCCATCAGGCCCAGACGGTGACGGTGCAGCGGGACGAGCTAATCGTGGCCAAGGGCCAGCGGGTGACCGCCAGTCACGTGGCGGCGTTGCGGGTGTTGGCGGACCAGGCGCACCAGCCGCTCCGCGCGGCCGACGCCTGGGGGCTCGGGTTCCTCACCGTGCTCATCAGCGTGGCGGGGTTCCTCGTCCTCCGATTCGCTGACCCGCGGATGGGGAGCGACGCGCGGGCCTTGGGGCTCCTGGGGCTGCTCATCCTCGTCACGCTCGGCGCGGCCCACACGTTGTTGCGGGCCGCCTGGCCAATTTGGGGATTGCCGATGGCGGGGATGAGCATGGCGCTCACCCTGCTCCTGAATCCGACCGCCGCGATCGTGGCGACCGTCGTGACCGGCCTGCTCGTGGGGCTCATGGCGGGCCAGCAGCTCGCCGTGGCTCTCGGCTTGATGTTCGGCGGCGTCGCAGGCATTGTCGCCGTGCGGGGCGCCCGGAAACGAGAACATCTGCTGGCGGCCGGGGCGTGGAGCGGAGCGGTCCAGGCCCTGGCGATCCTGGCGGTCCTCATCGCGGAGCACATGGCCTGGCGGGAGGCGTTCTGGACTGCGGCGCTCGGCGGTGCCTGCAGCGGCGCGATCGCGTTCGTGCTGACGATCGCCCTCCTCCCGGTGCTGGAGAAGCTGTTCGGCTTCATGACCAACATCACCTTGCTGGAATTGTCCGACCTCAATCATCCCTTACTCAAGGAGCTGTCGCTGAAGGCCCCGGGCACCTACCACCACAGTCTGATCGTCGCCACCCTGGCCGAGGCCGGGTGCGAGGCGATCGGGGCGAACGGGCTGCTCGCCCGCGTGGGCTGCTACTTCCACGACATCGGGAAGATGCCGAAGGCCGACTACTTCGTCGAGAACCAGCCGATCGGCCACTCGCGGCACGATGCGCTCTCGCCCTCGATGTCCTCGCTGATCATCCTCAATCATGTGAAGGAAGGGATCGAGTTGGCGCAGGCCCATCACCTGAACCCGGCGATTATCGATTTTATTCCAGGGCACCATGGAACCGGGCTCATCTACTATTTCTACCGACGGGCGATCGAGCAGGTGGAGGACGAGAGTTTGCTCAAGGAAGAGAGTTTTCGCTATCCAGGCCCGCGGCCCCGCACGCGCGAGACGGCGGTGGCGATGCTCGCGGATTCGTCGGAGGCGGCTTGCCGGGCCCTGCCGGATCACTCGGCCGCGAAGCTGACCGGGGTGGTCCGCCGGATGATCAACAACAAATTCATTGATGGCCAACTGAACGATTGCGAGCTGACGCTCCGGGACCTGGAGCGGATTGCCGAGGCGTTTGTGCGGGTGCTCACGGGGATGTACCACAGCCGCGTCCCCTACCCGTTGCCCCCCGGCGAAGATATCGAGGATGAGGAGCTCCATGCCGGTGCAGATCCACAATCAGCAGGGGGTGCCGGTGCGCGGCGCCCTCCTCCGACGGGCGGCTGAGCGGGCGCTGCGACACCTCGGCGCGGCCCGGGCGGAGCTGAGTCTCGCCTTGGTGGATGACGCCGCGATCCGGGCGCTCAACCGCCGGTATCGCCGGCAGGATCGGGCGACCGATGTGCTGGCGTTTCCGCAGGACGGGGCGGTGGCGCGCTGCCTTGGCGGGCCGCCGCCGTTGCTCGGCGATGTGGTGATCTCCGTCGAGACGGCGGTGCGGCGCGTCGGGTCGGCCCCGCGCCGCCTACACGCGGAGCTGGGGCGCTACACGTTCCATGGGCTTTTGCATCTCTTGGGTTGGGATCACCATGCGCCGGCCGAGCGCCGGCGGATGCGGCAGCAGGAACAGCAGGTCTGGAGGGTCGCGTGGGACAACGGGGATTCTGGCGGAGCGTAGGATGTGCGTTGGCCGGGCTGGCGTTTGCCTTCCGGACCCAACGGAACCTCCAGTGGCACGTGTTGGCCGCCTGCGCGGTCCTGATCGCCGCGGCGATCCTGCGGATGACGCGGGCGGAGCTCGCCGTCCTCGTGGTCGTCATCGGCTTAGTGCTCTGCGCCGAGATCTTGAATACGGCCGTGGAGTTGACGATTGATATGATCAATGCGACGGAGCATCCGGTGGCCCGGATTGTGAAGGATGTGGCGGCCGGCGCGGTCCTCGTCACCGTCTTCATGGCGCTCGGGGTCGCGTGGGTCCTCTTCCTGCCGAGAGTGGTGGCGCTCCCATGAGTTTCCCGACCAAACCGTGGCGCCGCCGCTGGGCGGACAATTTCGTCACAGGCTTGTTGATCTTGGCTCCGACGTTCGTCACCTTCCTCGTGATGCGGTTCCTGATCCGGCAAATCACCGCGCTGTGCGATCCCATCATCCATTTGCTCAAACCGTGGTTGACCAGCACGTGGGCCACCCTCCTCGTCCAGGCGGGGGCGGTGGTGATTTTCCTGGTGCTCGTTGCGGTGATTGGGTGGGGGGCCCAGCTCCTCCTGGTCCGGCGGGTCTTCGGGATCGGGGAGCGGTGGGTGATCCGCCTGCCGATGGTGGGCAAGATCTACGCCGCCACGCGCGATCTGGCCCAGGCATTTGGCGGCGAGCATAAAGCCGCGTTTACCCGCGTCGTCCTCGTCGAGTGGCTGGGGCCGGGGCGCTACGTCATTGGTTTCGTCACCCAGGAAGGTCCCGGGGGGGCGCAGACCCATGACCATCTCGTCAATGTGTTTGTCCCGCACGCACCGAATCCCATGTCCGGATTCCTCGTGCTGGTGGCTCGCGACTCGTTAATCCCCCTCGAGATGTCGGTCGAGGAAGGGATGAGGCTCGTGATCTCGGCCGGCGTGGTCGGCCCCGTGGTCCGCACCCCGCCGCCCGCCCGGGCCCGCTGATGGCGATCCTCACCACCGAGGCGGTCCTTCTGCGCCGGCGTGACTTGCGGGAGACCAGCGTGCTACTGACCTGTCTGACGTCGCAAGCCGGCAAGATTGTCGGCATGCGCAAGGGGGTGCGCGGCCCGCGGGGCGTGGACGGCTACCTGGAACCGTTCACCATCCAAACGATCGTCTACTACGAACGCCCGCGAGCCGAGATTGATCTGATCACGCAGTGTGATGTGCAGGAATCCTTCCTGGGTATCCGCCGCGATCTGGCCAAGACGGCCTACGCCAGCTACTTTTGTGAATTGATGGACCGGCTCGTGCAGTTGCGCGATCCCCACCCGGAGCTGTACGAGCTGCTCGTCCGGGCGCTGGGGGCGCTGCAGGAGAGCCCGGTCCCCTCGCAGGTCACCCGTTTCTTCGAGGCCCGGTTGCTCGCAGCCAGCGGGGTGCTCCCGCCGCCGGAGGCCCTGGGCCTCTCGCGCGGGGCGGCGCTCTCGCTGACCCAGATGCTCGAGGCCTCCTGGGGCGAGGTGGCCCGCCTGCGCCTGGCGCGGCCCGTCGAGGAGGAGCTGACCGCGCGGCTGCAGCAGCTTCTGCTGCAGCACACCGAGGCCCGCGTCAAGAGCTTGGATTTCCTGCACGAGGTGGGCGTCGCATGATACGTGCATCAGTCCGTAGCGCGCCATCCCCTGCTTCGGGGGTGACCACTCCGGGCATCGCTCGAGTTCCCCAGCGAGGAACTCATCGCTACTTGCTCGGCCTCCCTCGCCTCGCTGACGCTCGGCACCGTGCCCGGTCGGCCTGCGCAGTTGCCCGTCGGGTCACCCACCTCACGGGGACCCCTGGCGCCCGGACCGTCCACCAGTCATGGGCCAGGGACGGACTCCCGGCACACGTCACCCGGTGAATCATGGATGACGACAAATTATTCTTAGAGCAGTATCGACAAATCTTTCAACAACGGCAACAACATGCAACGCTGGTTTGGACTATTCCTACCGTGGTGGTCGCAGTCGGTGCTGTGGTCGTAAATGCCTTACCGAAGATGGGGGTATTACAACTACATCCGGTTTTCTTGTGGATGGCGGCTCCGCTATTCCTGTGGTTTTTGTACGGTATCAGTGGGCTTGTCTTGCGTCACAGTTTCTTCGGGGAAGCACTGGCTTTTCTGTTGCAAGATATGGACATGAGGGGACAACCAGAGAAACCGCTACCTCGCACAGGGGGCGACTTGGTGAAGTACAAACACCGGATCAGTCCCTGGGCCCAAATTGGTGCTCGGTGCTACGGTGTAGACTCGTTGCGCCATGTTACTGGAGCGATCTCTACGTTCCTCTTCCTCGTATGGGCTGATTTGCAGAAGTTTCCTCCAGTCGAGACCGTGACAGTCGCTATCATCATCGCCTTGTTTTTTTCGGTGTTGTTGAAAAAATTTGTTTGGGTTTTTGGGTCAATGACGGCGGCTGGGGCGCTCACAGATGGGGCGCGTCTAAGAGATGACGAGGAGACCGCCATTACCAATTCGGGGCGCCCCGCCGCTTTGTGGATGATTCTAAGCTGGGCCATCACAACTCTTGTGGCGTTTGCCACACCCATACTCTTGTACCAAGTGAACCGCCCTATCATTTCCATACAAAACCTATCGATTGGTGATTCATGGAGGATGCCGATCCAAAACATCGGCGTCCTTCCTGCATCTGGTGTTAGAGTCTCAATCAATGTATGCCAAAGTGCCGGAGGGCCGTTCGAGGTACTACAACCGTCTGAGAGTCAAATAGATTTGTTGGATAAGAACGAAGAACTCTCGTTGCCGTTGGAAATCCTACGTCCCAGTGGTGATGCGAGCATCTTCATTTTTGTTGCGTGGCACTGGGAATGGCAGCTCGCTCAACTTCCAGTGCTTAGATACAACCGATTCAGATTCTGGATGCAGAATCGGAACACGGGTCGTTGGGTGCTCATGTCGGAGCATGGACAACTGTTTCCTCTGCATCAGGATTCACTCAAACGGCTTAAGCAAAATATGCTTCTATCAATAGCGGGCCCTCGGGTGAAAGAGAGGCTCGCCCCTTTGGTGAGGTCATGATTCGACGAGAAGCTTCTCAACAAATGTGGCTGTTCCCTGATCACCAACCCGTAGCTCCTCAAGTTGACTTGACCTCTACGTTTGTTGACAATCTGGCCCTTCCTATCCATCGTTGGTTTCGATACTCTGCGGGATTCTCGGCCTTGTGGGTGCGTGGCCTCATTGAGCAGGAGAAGGCAAACGGCAGATGTCGGGTCTTCGATCCATTCGTGGGTTCAGGAACCGTCGTGCTGGAGGGGGAACTCTGTGGTGTTCAAGCACTCGGTCTGGAACCCCACCCGTTTATCGCACGCGTTGCACGCACCAAATTACAATGGCGAGAGGATCCTCTCACGTTTCAGAACTACGCGCTCAGCATGCTTCAGCAAGCCAAGAAGAGGCCGGGTACCGTCAACGGTTATCCACCGCTCATTACTCGCTGCTTCTCTGAAAACGTACTTGTGCGTCTCGATTCATTGCGCCACAGCCATCTTGTTCGAGCCGATGGTTCGCCGCTGTCTGAGCTTGCGTGGTTGGCCTTGGCCAGCATTCTCAGAGAATGTTCCCAGGTCGGGACCGCTCAATGGCAGTACGTGTTGCCTAATAAACATAAGGTGAGGACCGTAGACCCCTACGCGGCTTTTGAAACCAAGATTCGTTTGATGAGTGGCGATATGGCTGTACGACAGCGGCAGACGCGGGGACCAATCGCGAGTGTGCAACAAGAAGATGCGAGAACATGCCGCACCATTACTGAGAAATGGGCAGATCTCGTCATCACCTCACCGCCGTACATGAACAACTACGATTATGCTGACGCGACGCGGTTGGAAATGAGTTTTTTCGGGGAGATTAAAGGATGGGGAGATCTACAAGACACGGTTCGGCGGTACCTCATTCGGTCGTGTACGCAACACATTGTACGATTTGAAGGTGAGGCGCGCGCAATATTGGAAGATCCAGTATTGCGTCCGATCGCATCCGAGTTGGTTGATCGATACAATCAGCTGGAGCAAACTAGAGAAAAGCACGGTGGTCGCAAGCCATATCACACAATGGCGGTTTCATATTTCCACGATATGGCTCATGTGTGGCTTGCGTTGCGTCGAGTGGCAACGAGTGGGGCACTCGTGTGTTTGGTGATAGGCGACTCCGCACCTTACGGTATCCATATTCCCGTGGAGCAGTGGTTTGGGAAGCTGGCGATCGCCGCCGGTTTCAAATCCTATTCTTTCGAGAAGACAAGGGATCGGAACGTCAAGTGGAAGAACCGCAAGCATCGCGTTCCGCTTTGCGAAGGTCGCCTTTGGGTTGTAGGTTAAGATGGCAATTTCTCCAGCACACAAATTCGGTCAGATCGTAGGCGGTATGCTTGAGGAAGCCATCAACCCTTTCTTAGAGAGTTTCTCCAGAGAGCATGGTCTTTATCTGGACCGAAAGGGTCGGCGGCCTGCGAGAAGCGGAACAAAAGTACGCTGGACCGACGTCTACGGCAACCGGCATGACTTAGATTTCGTGTTGGAGCGGGGTGGAAGTCCCGATCACATTGGGACGCCCGTCGCGTTTATCGAGACGGCATGGAGGCGATATACCAAGCATTCGCGGAACAAGGCACAGGAGATTCAGGGGGCGATTCAACCGTTGGCCGCAACGTACAAGAACGCCGCCCCTTTCATCGGCGTAATTCTGGCCGGAGTTTTCACAGAAGGCGCGATCAAGCAACTTCAATCCCTGGGGTTCGCCGTCCTATACTTTCCGTATGAGACGATCGTTAAAGCGTTTGGTCGTGTGGGGATCAGTGCTAAGTTTGACGAGGTCACACCCGATGCGGAATCCGCGCGGCGAGTCCGCGCGTGGCGTGCGTTGTCAGCGGGGAAGCGACGATCCGTAGCAGTAGCACTGGTGAAATTGAACGATGGGCGCATCCAATCCTTCCTAGATGCATTGAGAAAATCTGCTACCCGACAGATCGAGCAAATATACGTGCTTCCTCTCCACGGTGCCTCGGCTCGTATAGCGACCATCGAAGAAGCCATCCAATATGTGGAGCGATATGATGAAGGCCGTCCAGAAAATCGGTTGGTGAGATATGAGGTTCGGATTGTCTACAGCAACGGGGATCGCATCGAAGGGCAATTCAAAGACAAAGAAAGTGCCATAGCTTTTCTCCAGGGGTACCGAGCCCCGCAGTTACATTCTGTGCCGGCACGTCGATGAAGAGGCGATTAGTGAATAAGTCTGTAACGTTTCAGGAGCTCATCCTCCGGCTGACACGGTACTGGGCCGACCGCGGGTGCGTCGTGGCCCAGCCATACGATATGGAGATGGGGGCCGGCACGTTCCATCCTCTGACGTTCTTCAAGGCGCTCGGCCCGGCGCCGTGGCGCGTTGCCTTCGTCCAGCCCTGCCGCCGCCCCACCGACGGGCGCTACGCCGCCAATCCGCTGCGTGCCCAGCGCTACTACCAGTACCAGGTGATCCTCAAGCCGGCTCCCGACGACGTGCAGACCCTCTATCTCGACAGTCTCCGCGCCCTCGGGATTGATCTCCGCGCGCACGACGTCCGGTTCGTCCAGGATGACTGGGAGTCGCCGACACTTGGGGCTTGGGGGCTCGGATGGGAGGTGTGGCTCGACGGGCTGGAGGTGACGCAGTTCACCTATTTCCAGCAGATCGGCGGCGTGGATCTGGCTCCGATCTCGGCGGAGATCACGTACGGATTGGAGCGCATTGCGATGTTCCTCCAGGAGCGGCTGGATCTGTACGCGCTCCAGTGGGACGCCACGCACACCTACGGCGAGCTCCACAAGCAGGATGAGATCGAGGGGTCCACCTACAATTTTGACCAGGCCGACCCGGCGCTCCAGCGGCGCCATTTCGAGGAGGCGCGCAGCCAGGCAGAGAAATTGTTGGCGGCCGGGCTGCTGTTGCCGGCGTACGAACAGCTGCTCAAGACCTCGCACGCTTTCAACTTGCTCGATGCGCGCGGGGCGGTGAGCGTCAATGAGCGCCCGACGCTGATCGCCGGCGTACGCGGGTTGGCCAAGCGCTGCGCCGAGGCCTATCTGGAGCGCGCGACCCCGAAGCGCGAGACGACGTAATGGCCGCCCGCGCCGACGATGTGCTCGTGGAACTCGGGTGCGAGGAGTTGCCCGCTGATTATCTACCGGAGGCGATGCGGGCGTTGGCGGAGCGGGCTGCCGAGGCGCTCGCAGCTGATGCGGGATTCGCGTGGGATCAGATCGAGGTGTGGGCTACTCCTCGCCGGCTCGCCCTCCTGGTGCATGGGCTGGCCCCCATTGTCCGCTGGCAGAAAGTCGGCCCTCCGAAAACTGCCGCCTATGATGCGCAGGGTCAGCCCACTCCGGCCGCGACTGGTTTTGCCAAATCCCAAGGGGTACCGGTCAGCGCCCTGACGATCGTCGAGACGCCGCGGGGTCCCTGCATCGCGGTCGCGCATTCGGTTCCGGTCGTGCCGAAACTGACCGAGGCGATCCCGGCGATGGTGAAGGCCCTGCGATTTCCCAAACAGATGCGATGGGAGACCACAGGAGTCACCTTTGCGCGGCCGATTCGCTGGGTGGTAGCCCTCTATGGCTCGCGCCTGATCCCGGCCCGCGTGGCAGGGCTGGCCGCCGGCCGTCGGACGTGCGGCCCGCGCCGCGCCGGGGGCTGGGTGACGGTCCCAACGGCTGCCGGCTACTTCGCTGTCTTGCGCCGCGCCGGCGTGGTGCTGGAGCAGCAGTGGGAGCCCGTGACACAGGGGGCGGCCGTGCCGGCGACTCCCCGCGCCGCCCCGCCGAAGGCAGCCGCGTTGGCCCATCAGCTGGACCGTGCGGCCCGCACGGTGCAGGGCCGCCTCGACGAAGGGGAAGAGTTTGCCGGATTATTGACCACCGTGAGTTTCCTGGCCGAATGTCCCGTCGTGCAGGTGGGCGCCTTTCGCAAGGAGTACTTGACGCTGCCAGCGGAGGTGCTGGCCACCGCGATGGTGAAACACCTGAAGGCGTTCAACCTCCGCGATCACCGAGGAGGTTTGCTGCCGAAATTCCTCGTGGTGCTCGAAGGGCGCCCCACGCGGCCTGCCGTCCTCCTGACCAACTACGAGCGGATCGTCGAGGCCCGGTTTACCGACGCGCAGTTCTTCTGGCGCGAGGATACGAAGACCCCGCTCGCCGAGAAGACCTCGCAGCTGCGCGGCGTCATCTTTCACAAATTGCTCGGCACGCTGGATGACAAGGCAGTGCGGGTGGCGACGTTGGCCCACCGTCTGGGCGTGGCGGATGCCGCGCTGGCCCGCGCGACCCATCTCGCGAAGGCGGATCTGGTCACGCAGCTCGTGAAGGAGTACCCGACGCTCCAAGGGATCGTGGGGGCGGAGTACGCGCGGCATGATGGGGAGCCGCCGGCCGTCGTGCAGGCGCTGCGGGAGCAATATCTGCCGCGCACCGCCACCGATGAGGTCCCGACCACGCCGACGGGGGCCTGGCTGTCCCTCCTGGATCGCCTCGATACGCTCACCGGCTCCTTCGGCGTCGGCTTAGCCCCCACCTCCAGCAAGGACCCGTACGGGCTGCGCCGGCAGGCGCTGGGACTCGTCAGGATTTTGCTGGCCCC
>Ga0209515_10003890_pt1 | contig 20708 bp, 15 predicted proteins | sample Subgroupgradi54m_FD_187454 | JGI IMG/M metagenome (GOLD analysis project Ga0209515, IMG submission 187454) | Subsurface groundwater microbial communities from S. Glens Falls, New York, USA - GMW60B uncontaminated upgradient, 5.4 m (SPAdes)... ...
TGTTGGCGCTCAAGGGGGTGATGTAGAAAAGACAATAAAGGCAGGAGTAGATAAAGATGGCGGGAATGCCATCATTAATTCTGGCCGCAGTATTCTTTTTGCATCTGGGAAATCAGATTTTGCGGAGGCTGCACGTAAAGAGGCGCTCAAATTAAAAGACAGCATTAATGTATTTAGGGGAGGAAATGTATGACAAGTGAAGAAATACTCGAAATATTTAAAAAAACAGGCGGATATATCACAGGAAGTCATATTGTGTATACATCAGGTAAACATGGAAGTGCCTATTTAAATAAAGATGCAATCTATCCCCACACGCGTGAGATTTCCACTATTTGTTTAGAAATTGCCAAGAAGTTTAAGGATAAATCAATCGATGTGGTGGCGGCGCCCGCACTTGGCGGAATTATTTTATCGCAGTGGACTGCATACCATTTATCCTCTTTAACTAAAAAAGATGTGCTGGCCATCTACACAGAAAAAACACCGGATAAAAATCAAATTTTTACCCGCGGATATGGAGAACTTGTTAAAGGAAAAAAAGTGCTCATTGTGGAAGATATTACCACCACTGGGGGTTCGATAAAAAAAGTGATGCATCGCGTTATTGAAGCAGGAGGTACGGTAGTGGCTCTGTGTGTTATAGCAAATCGTGATAAAAAAAATCTTACCTCCCAGACAATGGGGGCGCCATTTTATGCTCTTGCCGAAGTAAACATGGAAGCTTGGGATGAAAGTGTATGTCCCCTGTGTGCCCAGGGTGTGCCTATTAATACAGTTGTGGGCAAGGGGAGAGAATATCTTGCTAAAAAAGGTTTGAAGGGGTAATTTTTCCAACCGCATACATATGCTCTACCCAAATAGAATTAAAATAGCAGTTTGCGGCAAAGCGTATGCGCCTTTTGATGAAAAAGTGCTAAAAAAAGCCCAAAATATTGGCAGGGAAATTGCCCGATTGGGCTGCATCATTATAAGCGGTGCAACCATAGGATATCCCTATGAAGCAGCAAAAAGTGCCAAAGATGCCGGTGGCATCAGTATTGGGGTGTCTCCTGCGGATGGAAAGTCTGCGCATATTCGTGATTATCACCTTCCCCTGGATGCTTACGATCCCATTATTTATACCGGATTTGGATATCAAGGGAGAAATGTTATTTTAGTTCGGTCTGCCGATGCGGTCGTGTTTATCGGAGGCGGTTGTGGAACCCTCAATGAATTTACCATAGCATACCGTTTGGGTAAACCGTTGGGTGTGCTTGCCGGAAGCGGAAAAATATCCTCTTCCATTGATGTAATTCTCGATATCTGCAATGCTTCATCAGAAAAACCATCTTTTATCCATGAAGAGGATCCAGCCACATTGGTTTCACGCATTATTGAGGAATCACGGGAGAAAATTGAGTCTGTTTGAGACAGTTTGGGGGATTGTTGTGACATATCTGGTGTGCTAAACTAAAACCCCGTAGGAGTATATTTTGCCTGCGGGCATTTTTTTTGAGTGTTAGCATTATGGCAAGAAAATACATATTTGTTTCCGGAGGCGTTATATCCGGTTTAGGTAAAGGTATTACTACTGCTTCTATTGCATTTTTACTCAAAGCCTCGGGTTTTAAAGTCACCCCTGTTAAATGCGAAAATTATCTTAATATTGATGCTGGTGTGATAAATCCAATCGAACATGGTGATCCTTTTCTTTGTGAAGATGGAACAGAGGCGGATATGGATATCGGGACGTACGAAAAATTTCTCAACGAAGATATGAGCCGTGTGAATTTTGTCACCATGGGACAAATTTACAAAGATGTCATTGATCGGGAGAGGCGATTTGAATATGAAGGAGAAGATGTAGAAGCTATTCCTCATATTACCAATGAAATCATAAGAAGGATCAATGAATCAAGTGAAAAATCGAATGCCGAAATTATCATTGTGGAACTTGGGGGAACTGCTGGAGAATACCAAAATATTCTCTATTATGAAGCTTCTCGTATTTTGACGCTAAAGTATCCGGGCAATGTGGTACATGTGCATGTAAGCTATATGCCCACTCCTCCGCATTTGGGTGAACCGAAGACAAAACCCACGCAACTCTCTGTACGAACGCTCAACAGTGTGGGTATTCAGCCGGATTTCATTGTGGGTAGATCGGAAAAGCCCATGGATAAAAGGCGTAAGGAGCGTCTGGCGCTTTTTTGCAATCTGCATACTGATGACATCATATCTTCTCCCGATGCCACAACCGTCTATGAAGTGCCATTGCAGCTTCACCAACAGCATTTTCACACACGACTTCTAACCAAGCTAGGCATGTCCCATCGTGAACCAAAGGTGGAAAACTGGAGAAAAATGGTAGAGCAGATAAAAGCAAAAAAAACAAACTCCGTGACAGTTGCTATTGTAGGGAAATACTTTGGTACCGGAGAATACCAGCTTAGAGACTCATATGCAGCACTTTTTGACGCTCTCGATCATGCATCCTGGCCCAATAACGTGGAAGTGAAGACTAAATGGATTGATGCCGGGAAGATGGAAAAAATGGGTATAGAAGAAATGATCGGAGTTGTAGATGGCATGATTGTACCGATTGGATGGGGAGAGCGGGGAGCAGAGGGAATGATTCGCGCAGCCTCGTATGCACGGTTAAAGAAAATTCCTTTTTTGGGCCTTTGCTATGGCATGCAGCTTGCAGTAGTAGCCTTCGCTCGGGACGTGTTGGGGTGGAAAGATGCCAATACGATAGAAAATAATCCCAAAACGACACATCCGGTGATCCATCTCATGCCGGCGCAGGAAAAATTTATGAAGCACCGCGCATATGGTGGAACGATGCGTTTAGGCTCTTGGGAAGCGATCGTTAATAAAGGTACACTCGCATGGGAAGCATACGAAGCACATGGAGGATTTATAGATAGAGGAAAAGGGTTAACAAGCGAAAGGCATCGTCATCGGTATGAATTCAATGACACGTATACGAAAGCGTTTGAAGATGCGGGATTGGTCATATCAGCACGCTCCGTGATAGAACATTTGGCTGAAATTATCGAGCTTCCACTAAAGAATCATCCATTTTACTTAGGCACTCAAGGTCACCCGGAATATAAGTCACGACCACTTCGACCCCACCCTCTTTTTTTGGATTTCATCAAGGCCTGTAAAGCACACCCATAAAAAGTGCACTTTCGAAATAACTCTGTTCTGATTTTAAAGCGGATCTAAAAATGGAGTGTTGAAGGAGATATCGATTTCGTAATCCCACTCGTTACTTGCCTGCATAGATATTTTATGTGCCAGATCCGAAAAATGTTGCTGAAGATCAAATAGCTCAGCTCGCGGTATATCTTCTTTTATCCTTCCATACGCTTCTGCCTTTGACCAATTCCAGATATACAACCGGTCCAAAGAGTCTAATTTAAGTTTGTCTGAAAGATAATTTGCTGGTAGGGGAATTGCGCTGTTTACCTCATTTTGAAACCACAGATGATAAAAATCCGATGATGCATCCACTTGGCCCGGTTCAAAAAATGCCGGCCCCGAGTATTCGTCGACAAAAATATATGGAAACACGGCTTCCATATTTCCTTTTTTCAGATCACTTTTTACTTCATCAAGTTTCTTTTTCGTTTTCTCTGCTGTATCAAGTCTTTGCCCTACTTCCTCTGGTGCAAGCGGTGATGATGAGGAAGCTACTGTTTCATAGTTTGATGGCACCGGCTGCAGCAATCTTTTTTGATAATCCTGCATTTGTCCAAGCTCTATGTCATTTCTTATTTCAATTTTCGCGACAACTTCCTGGTAGTAGGATCTTAAATCACGAGGAGTACCATATTCGTGTAAGAGAATATGATAATTTCGTGTCAACTGATGAAGCACTAAACCGGCATAAGCCACATCCCGCCGCTCATCACGAGTGAGAAGCGCTTTTTGCTGATAATCTTTATCGGTGACAATATTTCGAGCAAACTCGTATGCTTTTTTCCACCCCTCATACCCGTCAGGCGACATGCGTGACAGGTAAACATAATCAATGTGTTTGTTGACAGTTGGCGGGTGATGGGTGACGATAAAATTTTCAGCATTGAAAAATCCAAAAACCAGAACAATTGCCAAAGTAAACCCAGCTTCCACTCTCACCCACTGCAGTTTCAGGAGATGACGAAGCGCGAGAGTTGCGGTCATGAATGCCACCCACACCAGGAAAAATCCACCATAAATTCGGACTATACTCCACCCATGGAATTCCTGATAAAGGGCAATGCGGCGGAAAATCGAGGCAATAAATATGGCCATTTCCCCCAACACCAACAGTTGTAAAGCCGGCAAGATCGTCTTTTGTCCTGCCTTTTTGCCTAGAAGACCTAACCGCCCCAACCAGACAACACCGTAGACTATAAAGGAAACGAGAAGAAGCTCTATAAACCCGCGTTGGACATACTCCGAATAAGTTTTTACACCAAATTTGGATAAATCAGTCTCAAACGACACATTCACAAACACATACGGCCACTGGATCACTAGAAAAGCGCCAATTACCATGGCTACCATGGCCATAACCACGCTCATTTCATGTACCCATCCAAGTTTTTCGACAAAAGAAATGGGAGAAGTAAACTCTTTTTTTCTAGTAAGATGAAGCAAAGGGAGTAAAGCCAAAAAAAGAACGATGGAGAAAAATATCCGCTGCGGTATGGTTTTTAACCAGGAAAGATTGAAAAATCTATCAACTGCCGCCGAAAATATCGGATCAGCTCCGCGCAAAAGTACCAGAATCACAACTACCACTGGCACCCCAACGATCAAACCAACCACAAGCGGTCTGACTATAGAGATCAGATGCGTCGATAAACCGGCTTCTTTTCCCTTCTCCTCTCGTTTTTCTACTCCTCCTATGCCTGCTATTCCTTCTAATCCTCCTCTTAAATACGCAACCCCTGTTAGTACCGGCGCCAAAACCAGTTCCATAAGTGACCGGACGAAGGGGATCCATGTTGCTAGAAGATATATGGAGAGAATGATGGTAAACCAGCTGGCTATATGGGTGAGAAACTGCACAGTTTCATTGGCTCGTATCAGCGCAATGATTGCCAAAACCACCATCACAATCCCACCTGCCAAACCCAAGGCTCTAATCCCCCTAATCCCTCTCGTCCTTCTTATTCCCTCCGTATCTTTCATCGCCCAAATCCCCAACACCATGAGGAAAAACCCCAGCTGAATAACTACACTCCCGAGCGACCCTGTATGATGAAAGAAAAAGAGATTGGCAAAAAGGACAAAGGCGAGGATTGCAATCAACTTTCCTGAAAGAGGCGAAGAAGGCATAAGGATCAAGATGATAGGATAAAAAGGGAAAAATAGCAATTTTTTGAGGGGATAAATTGATACATCTTTAAGAGCCAGAGTTAGCAATTTACCCCGTTAAATCAATATAAATGGAATTTTAAACAAGTTTTTTTGGTTGCTCTTGACAAGCATCCATAAATCGGATAGGATCGAGGCGAATCATCCCACAAAAAAAACAATGAATTCTTTTTCAATGCAAATTGCAGTGTTGCGTTGTTTCTTGATTTTATCAAGATAAATCCCTCAAAGACCGAGGGATTTTTTTATGAGTATGGATGTAAACGATAAACCAAGAGAAAATTGCGGAATTATAGGTATTTATTCACCATCAGGTCAAGCAGTGGCAAGCGCCGTTGCGGGTATTATCGGTTTACAGCATCGAGGACAGGAAGGAGCAGGTATAGCGGTTTCCGATGGAAGCAGTATTCGCTTTCATAAAGGATCGGGCCTCATTCAATCAGTTTTTACCCAGGAAGCGTTAAGTCATTTGGGTGAAGGCAAAGTGGCAACGGCGCATACACGCTATTCCACTTCGGGATCATTACTCGCTACACAACCATTTGTAGATGACGGTCTGGCACTTTCCCACAATGGGAACCTCACCAATGTAGCCCAGCTGGTTGATGCTGGAGGCATACGGGGAGAAATTATTAGTGATTCTTGGGTAGCTCATCGGTTTATTTGTTCAAGAACCGGTAATACCTGGGAAGAAAAACTCCGTCAAGCGCTTCCTCTCTTTCGCGGCGCATATAGCTTTGTAATACAATCTTTAGACAAACTATTTGCAATTCGGGATCCATGGGGATTTCGTCCGCTTGTTATCGGATCTCTGCCTGACGGAGGATGGGTGATTGCATCCGAGACATGTGCGTTGCAACTTGTGGAAGCCACATTTATCAGAGAAGTTTTACCGGGCGAAGGATTGGTATTTGATAAAAATGGTTTAGGAACATTTTTCTTTGATCACCGAGGCCCTCTTTCCCGTTGTGTGTTTGAATATGTCTATATAGCCAGACCCGATAGCCGGATATTTGGTCAGGAAGTCCATACCATCCGAAGGCGCTGCGGAAACATTCTTTCCCGCCTCAAACCAGTTGCCGCCGATGTAGTAATATCTATACCTCATTCTGGAGATTCGGCTGCGCGGGGTTTTAGCGAAGGCTCTGGTATACCCATGGTGGAGGGAGTATTTGCCAATCGCTACGTAGGAAGAGCATTTATTGAGCCAGTTGCTCGACGAAAAAAAACAACAAGACTAAAATATGGTGTTATTAGATCAGACATTGTAGGCAAGAGAGTTTGTGCTGTAGATGATTCAATTGTACGCGGAGATGCTTCATCGAATTTTGTGCAACTTTTGCGTGACAACGGAGCGAAAGAAGTTCACTTACGCATTGCTTCACCACCATTAAAATTTCCCTGTTTCTACGGAGTGGATTTTGCCACCAAAGGTGAACTTATCGCAAGTCGGGAAACAAGTGTTGAGGGCATTCGCCAGGTGACCGGTGCAGACTCTTTGGGATATCTCTCTATGGAAGGATTGGTTGAAGCAGTAAGCGGTGTAGCTATGCATTTTGCCACCACTCCAGCAAACATTTTCACCTCGGCAGGATTTTGTGGGGCGTGTTTTACAGGTAAATATCCCGTTCCTGTTAATAACGTTGTTAAAAAACAAGATCATTCGGCAGTCGCACGCCGCTATCTTGGAGCGAGCCTCCCCGCTCAACTCTAATGTATGGCGAAAATTTCACTGGGCGTTCTCATTGGTAATGGCAGTCGTTTACCCGCGCTCTATGAATATGCTAAAGCCTCAAAAGGCCAATTGGCTCTCTCCGTCGTGGTCTCCTTCAAAGAAAAATCAGAGGGTTTAGAATGGATTAAAACAAAACAAATTCCTACATACTTTCACCGGTGGTCTACCTACAAGACAGAAGGAAAATCTCGTGAAGAATTCAATTGCGATTTAGCAAAACTGCTTCAGTCTCATGGTGTTACGTGGGTTTTTGGTGTGGGTTGGGATATTATTTGGACACCCCATTTTTTAGATTCATTTCGAGATCGAGTGCTCAATGCTCACCCATTTCCCCTTCCCGATGAACCTACAGAAACTATTTTATATGAGGATAAAATTATCCCAGTTCTTCGCGGCATGAACACACTTCGTCGTGCCTGGGAAATGGGACTTCCGCTAACGGGAGCATGTGTGCATTTTGCTCGACCCACGGTTGATGTGGGACCAGTGATAGCAAGGGAAACATTGCCTATTCTTCCCAATGAGTCCTTCAGTGCTTTGGAAGAAAGACATAAGGAACTTGAGTCGCGTGTGCTCAAACAAGCGCTTGATTTGGTTGTCCAAAATCGCATTAAAATTGAAAAAGAAAAAGTAACCATACTTCCTTCGGTCTCACAACCAAAAGAAAAGAGAACCAAAAGAAAAGTTCTCCTCATAGGGGGAGGGGGGAGGGAACATGTTCTGGCGTGGAAACTTGCCCTATCTCCACTTGTCGACAAAATCTACTGTGCCCCAGGAAATGCAGGGATAGCTTCCGTTGCAGAATTGGTTGATATACAACCCACAGATATTGACAAGTTGCTTGTATTTGCCAAAGAAAAAGAAATTGATTTGACTGTAGTGGGACCAGAAGGACCACTTGCTGCCGGAATTGTTGATCAGTTTGAATCACAGGGTTTGCCAATTTTTGGTCCAACTGGCGCGGCAAGCCGTTTAGAAGCAAGTAAATCCTGGGCCGTACATTTTATGGAGAGGCATGGTATAGCGCATCCCCAAACAAACGTTTTTTACAGCCTAGCAAAAGCCACGACCTACGCGGCTTCATTGGGAGGTGATTGCGTGATAAAAGCGGACGGTTTAGCAATGGGAAAAGGAGTATTCGTTTGTAATAATATGGCCCAAGTTGACGAAGCATTACATACGCTTCTTGTTAAAAAAACATTTGGAGAAGCAGGCGAAACAGTTCTTGTACAAGAGAAATTGATTGGTGAAGAAGTTTCCGTGATGGCATTTTGCGATGGAAAAATTGCCCTACCTATTATCCCAGCTCAAGATCACAAAAGGGTATTTGATAGCGATCAAGGTCCTAATACCGGTGGAATGGGATCTTTTGCGCCTTCTCCACTGGTGACTCCGACACTTATGAAAAAGATGCATAGAATTCTTACACTTACCATTGAAGGAATGCGGGAAGAAAACATGCCATATAAAGGTGTTTTGTATGCCGGATTCATGATCGTTGATGGGGAGCCTTATATTTTGGAATATAATTGTCGATTTGGTGATCCTGAAACGCAAGTACAATTGCCCCTCTTGGAGAGCGATCTTTTGCCCATTCTTGAAGCTTGCGTAGAAGGAGTGCTCACAAAAGAATTAGTGCGTTTTAAAGAAGCACATTGTGTTTGTATTGTGTTAACTTCTGGGGGATATCCGGGTCCCTACGCGACCGGCAAACGGATTCAGGGTCTTGAGAAAATTCCAACAGGCAACGGCTTATTTTTTTTCCACGCAGGGACAAAACAAAAAAATGGGACCGTGTACACGGATGGTGGAAGAGTACTTTCTGTATCTGCCCTTGGAGACTCTTTATCTCACGCTATTAGTAAAGCATATGAAACTATAGAGCATGCGGTTTCATTTGAAGGCATGCATTATCGAAAAGATATTGGAAAGAAAGGGACAATGCACTCATGATGCGGTATATTGTGGAAATAAACACACGGAAAAATTTTCCCGATACTTTCGGAAGAGGTGTAGTAGCGGATAGTAAAAGTTTAGGAATACATGGTATTAACATGGTTCAAACATCTCCACTCTTTTTTCTTTCAGGAGACATTCCCCATATCAAGACGACCATAGAACAGTATCTGATTGATCCCATTGTCCAAAATTATGCACTTTTTTCACCCCACGACATTCAAAATCTAGCAGATCGTTCGCTTGGATGGGATGTTGTCGTAACGCTTAAATCAGGTGTCACAGATACAGCAGCAGAAAATATCGAGAGAATACTTGGATTTACAGGAAGTAAAAAGATGCGTGTTCGAACTGGAATAAAATATTCGGTTTTCGCTCGCGGTAATGCATATAAAAAAATTAAATATTTAGCAGACAAACTACTTACCAATGGCGTAATTCATGATTATTTTATTCAAAAGCGCTCGGATATCTATGGAGAAAATCTCTCTACATTCTTTAATAAACAATTCTCTTCACCTGCCACAGAAGCACCTTCACAATCAGTCTCTATACCAATTCTTAAAACAAGTGATGAGACACTTCAAGAAATTAGCACTACATATCTTCTTGCACTCTCACTGCCAGAAATGAAAGCGGTTCAAAAATATTTTAGACGATTAAAAAGAGATCCCTCTGATATCGAGCTTGAGACGATTGCTCAAACGTGGTCGGAACACTGCGTACACAAGACCTTTAAGGCAAAGATTAATTACAAGGAAGAAGGACATACAGAAAAGATAGATGGATTGTTTCAGTCGTACATTGTTAAAGCGACGAAGGAAGTGCACAAACCCTGGATAGTATCAGCGTTTGTAGATAATGCTGGGATCATAAAATTTGATGATACCCATGATGTATCATTTAAAGTAGAAACTCACAATCATCCATCAGCTCTTGAGCCATTTGGGGGAGCCAATACAGGGGTGGGAGGAGTAATTCGAGATATATTGGCAGTCTCGGCCAAGCCAATTGCAAATACAGATGTACTTTGCTTCGGTGAGCTAAATCAATCTTTTTTAAATCTTCCTAAAAATGTACTGCACCCAAAGAGAGTGTACAGTGGTGTGGTTGGCGGTGTCAGGGATTACGGAAACAAAATGGGTATTCCAACGGTCTCCGGAGCGGTGCTTTTTGATAAAGGATATACACTAAATCCTCTCGTGTTTTGTGGTACCGTGGGTATAGCTCCGCGAAAATCTCATCCTACTAGCGTTTCTCCCGGTGATCTTGTGGTCATGGTAGGAGGAAGAGTTGGACGTGACGGTATCCATGGAGTGGCGTTTGCCTCGGAAGAACTGAAAAACGATATATCTTCCCGAGCGGGAAGTGTAGTACAAATAGGAAATCCCATAACAGAAAAAAAGCTTCTCGATTGTATACTCAAAGCTCGTGACTTACATCTCTATGAGGCGATTTGCGATTGTGGTGGCGGGGGATTATCTTCAGCAGTAGGAGAAATGGGGAAGTCGACAGGTGTTTGGGTGGAGCTTGATACAGTTCCTCTCAAGTATAAAGGATTATCTCCCTGGGAAATTTGGATTTCTGAAGCACAAGAACGCATGGTTTTAGCTGTTGATCCAAAAAAAATTAAAAAAATCTTACCTCTATTTGCCCGCGAGGATGTAGAGGCAACAGTAATAGGAAAGTTTACAGACGATCATGTTCTTACCCTTGTTTATCAGAGAAAGAAGATAGGGGAGTTATCCATGGAATTTCTCCATCACGGTTTGCCCCAAAGGAAACTTCATGCTTCCTATGTCCAGAAAACTTCCAAATCTCCCTCTCTTCCCTTAAAGCCAAAAATCGCTATACTTTTAAAAAAAATTCTTGCAGATCCCAATGTGGCTTCAAAGGAATCGATACTGCGAACATATGATCATGAAGTAGGGGGTGGAACAGTTCTTAAACCACTAGTGGGCAAATTTCATCAGGGGCCGTCGGATGCAAGCGTTATTAAACCTCTCATATCCTCGAGTAGAGGTGTGGTTATATCCTGCGGCATTAATCCTCGTTTAGGATCACTGGACCCGTACGCCATGGCAGCAACAGCAATAGATGAAGCTATACGCAATGCGATTGCTGTAGGTGGCAATCTTTCACATATGGCAATTTTAGATAATTTTTGTTGGGGCAATCCTACATTTCCCGACCGCCTTGGTGCACTCGTTAAAGCGGTAAAAGCCTGTTATGATACAGCGAGAGGATTTGGAGTGCCATTTATCTCAGGAAAAGACAGTTTGTACAATGAATATAAAGATTCCCGCACAGGCAAAAGTATTTCTATACCACCCACACTTCTTATATCGGCAATCTCTGTCATACCCGATGTAGCCAAAATCGTTTCTATGGATTTTAAAGCAGTTGGGAATCCCATCTACATTGTGGGTAAAACCTACGAAGAACTCGGGGGATGTTATTATTTAAAAATTTTAGAAAAAGAAGGAGGAAGAGCTCCTTCACTTGACGTTGCCCGCGCCAGGAAATCGTATATGGCACTCTCGAGCGCAATAGCACAGGGTCATGTGAGGAGCTGCCATGATCTTTCAGAAGGAGGGTTGGCAGTAGCACTTGCAGAATCTGCTCTTGCGGGTGCAGTAGGTGCCCAAGTCGATCTAGCACTTGTTCCATACCAAGGTGGACGAAGAGACGACAGTATTATTTTTTCCGAATCAAATACACGATTTATCGTTGAAGTAGATAAAAAATATGAAACAGTTTTTACCTCACAAATGCAGGGTATTCCCATGGCGCGCATAGGCCAAACGATAGATGGTACACGTTTAAAAGTTAGAGGAATAAAGGGGACTCTTGTAATTAGTGAAGAGCTTGATAGTTTGCAAAAAGCCTGGCAAACACCATTGCTATGAAAAAAGTTCGCGTTTTAATACTCAAAGCACCAGGGACAAATAGAGATCTCGAAGCGGCCACCGCATGGACTAGTGTGGGTGCTACTATATCTATTCTGCATATAAACGAAATCCTAGAAAAACCCCAAAAACTTTTTGATTTTGACGCCCTCACTCTTCCGGGAGGATTTTCCTATGGTGATGATCTAGGAGCGGGAAAAGTGCATGCGCTTGATCTGACAAAACAGATGGGAGATCTCTTTCGGAAATTTGTTGATTCTGGCAGGCTTGTTATCGGTATATGCAATGGGTTTCAGACACTGGTTAAAACAGGAATCATCCCTGACGTGACACTTTACCACAATGATTCCGGTCACTTTGAGTGTCGTTGGATTTACCTTGCAAATGTTAATCGGGGAAAATGTATTTTCACAAAAGGAATAACCGTTTTTCCCGCTCTTGTGGCACATGGAGAGGGAAGATTTGTTACAGGAAGCAAAAAAAGACTTCTGGAACTGGAAAAAAATGATCAGATAGTTCTCAAATACTCGGATAAATTGGGGAATATTGCCCAAACGTACCCCGAAAATCCCAACGGGTCAGTTAACGCTATTACTGGTATTTGCAACGAAACGGGTACAGTATTTGGACTCATGCCTCATCCTGAAGGTGCAGCATTCGATTATCAGTTGCCCACATGGCTTCGAGGTGAAAAAAAAGCATCGGGTCTGCACATTTTTCAAAATGCGGCAGATTACTTATTATCAACTGCATTCAAATGAAAAAAAAATATACCATAGCAACTCTAGGTAGTCACAGCGCACTGCAAATTCTCAAAGGCGCCAAAGACGAGGGGTTTGACACTCTCGTTATTCACACCCCCAAACAGGAAGCGTTGTATAAACGGTTTGATTTTATAGATGGCTTCATAGAAATTTTGTCTTTTGACAAACTTCCTTCGGTTGAAAAAAAATTAAAAGAAAAAAATATAATCCTCATTCCACATGGGTCATTTGTGGCATATCTTGGTGTTGAGGGAAATAGAGAAGTAAAGCTACCGTATTTCGGAAACAAACAAGTGCTTGATTGGGAGGCAAATAGAGCGAAGCAGAGAATATGGCTTGGCAAATCCGGATTGCAGCTTCCGCGCGAATTTACTAGTGAAAAAAAAGAGTTTCCCGTCATTGTTAAATCATACGGAGCAGCCGGTGGTAAGGGATATTTCTTTGCAAAAAACCAACAGGATCTGGACAAAAAATTCAAGCGGTTTGGTTCTGCCAAGTATGTCATTCAGGAATATATTGTAGGTGTACCCCTCTATATTCACTACTTTTACTCACCCCTTACAAAGAAGTTAGAAATACTGGGCATGGATCGCCGCTACGAAACAAATGTTGATGGCATCGGTCGCATTCCCGCAGGTGATCAGGATGCGAGCTTGGAGCCGAGTTTTGTGGTTGTCGGCAACTCACCACTAGTGCTTCGTGAATCCATGCTTTCAGAGGCATTTACGATGGGTGAGGATGTGGTAGCGGCTTCTCAACAAATAATTGATAAGAGAGGATTATTCGGACCGTTTTGTCTGGAGACAATCATTACCCCCGATCAAAAATTTTACTGTATTGAAATATCATGTAGAATTGTTGCAGGTACCAATCTTTACATTGACGGATCATCCTATTCCGCATTGCATTTTCATGAATCTATGAGTATGGGGAGAAGAATAGCTTGGGAGATAAAGTTAGCTATCAAACAAAATAAATTGTTCAAAGTTCTTGATTAATCCTATTATGAAGCTATGAGTAAAATACGAATAAAAAATATACTCGAACAATATAATTATTCAAATATCACTATTGGTGTTTTAGGAAGCCATTCGGCGCTCGATGTCTGTAGGGGTGCCAAAGATGAAGGGTTTGCGACACTTGTTGTTGCCCAAAAAGGGAGAGAACGGGTCTACCATGATTATTTTCGTACCGATGGATCTCGGGGATGTGTGGATAGCTGTATTATTCTTCCTTCATTTTCACATATTCTGGAAAATGACATTTTGCAGGAGCTTCGCAAACGCAATGTTATTTTTGTCCCGCACCGATCGTTTGAAGTATATCTTGGCTCCAACTATGGCGCCATCGAAAATGATTTCTTGGTTCCAATATTTGGAAACAAGTATCTTCTTAAAATTGAAGAGCGGGGAACTAAGCCCAATCAATACGATCTTTTGCGCGAGGCAGACATACGATTCCCTAGGCAGTTTAAAAAAGCGAAAGACATCGATCGGCTTTGTTTGGTTAAGATACTAGAAAAAAGTAGGGGATTTGAGCGTGCATTCTTTTTAGCAAATTCATACCAAGATTATGAGAAACAGATTGAAGAAAAAGAGGCAAAGAGTATAATTGGCGAGAAACAAATTAACCAAAGTATTATTGAAGAATTTATTCTGGGTGTCCAGGTGAATTTCAATTTTTTTTACTCACCAATTAGTAAAAAACTAGAACTTTTAGGGACAGATATGCGAAGACAAACCAACATTGAAGGACTATTGCGATTACCAGCAAAGTATCAGCATATTGTTGGTGACCAGATCAACATAACCTACGAAGAAGCGGGACATGTGGCAGTAACCGTTTTGGAATCTCTATTGGAAGACGCGTATGCCATAGGTGAGCGGTTTGTACAAGCATCACAAAAACTTTTCTCTCCCGGGATTATTGGCCCGTTTGCTCTTCAGTCAATTATTACCTCCGGGCCTCCCAAAAAAGAGATAGTTGTCATCGACGTCTCTCTTCGCATGCCGGGATCTCCCGGTATTAGTGCGACACCATATAGTACGTATCTATTTGGAAAACCCGTGAGCGTGGGGAGAAGAGTGGCGGTGGAGATAAAAGAAGCTATAAAAAATAAATCATTATCAAAAATTATTACCTAAATTCACTATGAACTCTGATTTTTCTACTTACAATTCTGTATTTTCTTGGCGATACGGATCAAAAGAGATGCGTAAGATTTTTAGTGAAGAACACAAGTATAGAATTTGGAGAAAAATATGGGTAGTTCTCGCCGACCAAGAATATCGGGCAGGTATCATCTCTAAAAAAGAATTTGAAGACATAAAAAAACACGAAGATGATATTGATATTGAGCGCATTTTAGCCATTGAAAAAGAGACTCATCACGATGTTGTTGCTGCCATCAAAGAATTTGCGGAAAAAGCCAAAATAGGTGGTGGAAAAATTCACCTGGGTGCCACAAGCATGGATATCGTTGACAACGCTGATGCTCTAAAGCAGAAAGAAGCACTCGATATTATTAAAAAACAACTGCAAACAATTTTAAAACAATTTGCTCATCTCATAAAAAAGTATGCGGCCGTTCCTTGCGTGGGGTATACGCATCTCCAACCGGCTGAACCCACGACTATTGGTTACCGGTTTGCTTTTTACGCGCAAGATTTATTGCTTGATAGTTCGATGGTTCGAACCATCGAACTAAATTATTTAAAAGGCAAGGGGTTAAAAGGGGCAGTAGGTACGAGTGCAAGTTACAAACGATTACTCCAAAATTCAACCAGGAGCGTGGAGGAGTTTGAGCGACAGGTTATGAATGGTATTGGAATATCTTCTATTGAAATAGCCAATCAAACATACCCCCGAAAATTAGATTTTTTACTTGTAAGCACACTTTCTTCTATTGCACAATCGCTTTACAAATTTGCTTTTGACTTGCGCATCATGCAGTCACCACAGATTGGTGAGTGGATGGAGCCGTTTGGAAAAAAGCAGGTTGGATCATCGGCAATGCCATTTAAGCGAAATCCTATAAACAGCGAAAAGATATGCTCTCTGGCCCGCTACATCGCCCAGCTTCCTCGTATTGCATGGGATAATGCAAGCTTGACAATTCTTGAGAGAACGCTCGATGATTCGGCAAACAGGAGAATTATTATCCCCGAAGCCTTTTTAGCAACAGATGAAATACTGCAAACCGCACAAAAAATTTTAGGGGGAATCGTTATAAACGAAAAGAGAATTAAACGTAACCTAGAATCATTCGCTCCATTTGCCGCAATTGAGATTATACTTCTTGAAGTTGCTAAACGAGGCGGAGATAGGCAAGTATTTCATGAAATATTTCGACAAATTTCTCTAAAAGCCTGGGAAGCAATCGAAAATGGCGAAAATAATCCTCTGGAAGAACTTCTCGTACAGCGGAAGGAACTTAGAAAATTGATGACAGAAGAAGAGATAAAATCGTTGATTGATCCAACTTCACATATCGGCAATGCAGAAAAAAAAAGTAAAGAGATAGTTGATCGCATTGAGAAAATTAGTAATTTATAGCTTATTTACATTACAATAAGGGTATGAAAAATGCTATAGATGTAGCCATAGTGATGGGGAGTGATTCAGATTTACCTGTTTTGGCCGATGCGGCAATGACGCTTGATGAATTTGGCATCCCATACGATATCCAAGTGCTCTCGGCTCATCGAACACCACGGGCTCTAGCAGTGTATCTTGATTTAGCAGTAGAAAGAGGTGTCAGCGTTATTATCGCAGCAGCGGGGGGTGCCGCACACTTACCGGGCGTTATAGCGGCTCACGTGACCCTTCCTGTGATCGGTGTGCCAATCAAAACTCCAACTCTTGGTGGTGTGGATTCACTCTACTCAATAGTGCAAATGCCTCCAGGAGTTCCTGTTGCCACCGTTGGTATAAATAGTGCAAAAAATGCAGCTCTTTTGGCTATACAAATGCTAGGTATAGCCGATCCGGCCTTACATAAATCTTGGAAAAAGTATAAACGCAAACTCGCAGACCAAGTTCAGACGAAAAATGACCATTTACAGAAAATTGGATATAAAAAGTATTTGGAAGAAAAAATGAAAGGATAAACACATGCTTCAAGAAAAAACAATCATCGCTTCCATACCAACTGCCTTAAAAACGGTTGATGCTCCTTTCTTGGGTCAAAAAATGCAGGGAAAAGTAAGGGATATTTACATTGTTGGTGATAAACGTATCCTAATTACAACTGATAGGCAGTCTGCTTTTGATGTAATCTTGGGACTTATTCCTTTTAAGGGTCAGGTATTAAATCTCCTTTCCCAATACTGGTTTGAGCATACCCAAGACATTGTATCCAATCACATGATTTCAGTTCCTGACCCCAATGTGATGATCGCAAAAAATTGCGATCCCATTCCTGTAGAGATGATTGTTCGCGGGTACATGACCGGGGTGACAAAAACATCAATCTGGCATTCGTATGAGCAAGGAGAAAGAATTATTTATGGCATAAATTTTCCAGAGGGACTTAAAAAAAATCAAAAACTGTGGACACCGATCATCACGCCTACAACGCACGGCGGAGGAAAAGGTGGTCATGATGAGAGACTTACTGAAGAGGAAATTATCGAAAGAGGAATTGTTTCAAAGCATATCTACGATAAGATGAAAAAGACAAGTTTAGCTCTGTTTGAGCGGGGTACACATGTATGCAAAGAAGCGGGACTTGTCTTGGTTGATACCAAATATGAATTTGGATTATATAAAGGAGAACTCACCCTGATAGATGAAATTCATACGCCCGACTCTTCCCGTTTCTGGATTAGTCAAACGTATGCACATAGAGTCGAGATGGGATTGGAGCCGGAAAACTATGACAAAGAATTTCTACGTCTCTGGTATGTAGAAAAGGGATACCGGGGAGACGGAACTCCTCCGCCAATGGCAGAGGAACTTATCGTCAAAACTGCCGAGCGGTATATAAGTGTCTATGAAAAAATCACCGGCAAGCAATTTAAAGCAAAAAGTGATGAGAATGTAGAAAAAAGGATTTTAAATAATCTTAAACGCATACTTCCAATCCTCAAAGAAAAACTGCTTACATAGTTTATACACGGCACTGCTACTTATATGAAAAAAAAGATCACCTATTCCCAGGTGGGAGATAACTACAATACAAAAGATCCTGTAAATCTTCTTTCACAACAAGCAGCTTCTAAAACTAAAAATGGTTTAGAAAGCGCCGGGTTTGGTGAAGTAAGTCAGACTCGCGGTGAATCAGCGTTCGTCTGGAGACAAGGAAACGTATACATGGCTGCCGTGACGGAATGTTTAGGCACAAAATGTTTAATTGCAGATGCGATGAGGGAAGTAACAGGCAAAACATACTATGATGTTATTGCTCATGACACGGTTGCAACCGGAGTCAACGACCTTACAACTGTGGGTGCCAAGCCGCTTGTCGTAAACGCATACTGGTCTATTTCCGATAATGGGTGGCTCCAGGACAAGGAACGCATAAAAGATTTTATAAACGGCTGGAAAGATGCATGTCTGGTAAGTGGTGCTACATGGGGTGGGGGAGAAACATCTACCAATAAAGGAATAATCAAAGAAAATACCGTCGATTTAGCTGTTTGCGTGGTAGGCATAGTCAAGCCCCAACGGAGACTTCTAACAGAAGAAAATATTCGTGTCAATGACAAAATTCTTCTTTTACGAAGTAATGGGATAAACGCAAATGGAGTTTCACTCGCTCGAGCAATCGCTTCGAAACTACCCAAAAAATATGCAACCAAACTTCCAAGCGGCAAGCTTTATGGCAATGCACTTTTGCAAAAAACCAACATATATGCAGAAGTTGTACGAGAGTTGTTTGAGAAAGGAATTGATCTCCACTACATTGCCAATATTACCGGACATGGTTTAAGAAAAGTGATGCGTGCCAAACAACCGTTTATGTACATGCTTGAACATATTTTTCCCGCGGATGAATTATTTCTTTTTATGCAAAAACATGCAGAATTAAGTGATTATGAGATGTATCAAACGTTTAATATGGGCATGGACTACGCACTTTTTCTTCCGGAGAAACATCTAAAAAAAGCACTTGAAATTGTGAGAAAAAATCATTTCGAAGGAATACATGCTGGGTATGTGAAAAAGGGGGACCGGCAAGTAGTGATTTTACCTAAAAAAATTGTATATACATCGGAGACACTGCGTCTTAAACAATAACTAACTCACCTTACGCATTGTCATCCTCGCGCATGCGGGGATCTATACAAAGTTATTTATATAGATTCCCATTTTCATGGGAATGACAATGAGGTCTGCGTAACATGAGTAACTAAAGAATATCGTTAGGGTTCTTTTATGAGAAAAATACCGTCAACCATGGCAACCCAGCATCCGGACAACGCCAGTGCTCCCTATTGGCACGAACGGCCCTACCTTTCTGTCAATGCTGAACTTGAGGAGTGTTTCCGCTGTTACTCGGAGTTGGGGATCCAGGAATACAACTGGGATTGGGAGGGTAAATTTGTTGATGAAGCGGTTATTGACCGGTTGTACAATGCGTATGGAGATTTTTTTCAAAAACATCCTCTCGGGAAGGATTTTTTTCTCACATTTCGTATTGCTAACCCCCGAGTTGAAAAACACCATCGTGTAGGACGTGCATTCATGGTCATGCTTACTGCCGCGCACCTCGCTAGACAATTTAATTTTTATTCTCCTCCTTTATTTGAAGTTATTTTACCTTTAACGGAAACTTCAGAGGAACTTATTGATTTAAAAGAAGCATTTAGAGAACTTGTAGGCTTGAAGCACAAACTTCTTTCACTCAACGGGTATTTGGATGATATTGAGATGATCCCTCTCTTTGAGCAGGTAGAAAAAATGATGAGTTCCGAAGAGGTTTTGGAAGGTTATATTAGTTTGCACAAACAAAAATTTGGCTATAAACCAGCCTACATGAGACCATATTGTGCACGTTCAGATCCTGCGCTAAATTCTGGACTTGTCCCGACAGTATTAGCTATTAAAGTTGCTCTTTCTTCATATCTTGATTTTGAAAAAAAGGAAAAAATACGTCTTTATCCTATTTTAGGTACGGGATCGCTTCCATTTCGAGGGGGATTAAATCCCCATACGGTTTCCCGTTTTTTGAAAGAATATAAAGGTATACGTACGGCAGTCATTCAAAGTGCATTTCGCTACGACTATTCGCAAAAAGAGGTTATCGGCGCCATACAAAAATTGAATAGTCAGTTGCCTAAAAGTACACCAAAGCACTTAAATACGAGAGAGGTTCGACTAATCCGTGAGGTCATTCCCCTTTTTACCAAAAACTATCGTCAGGTGATAGAGAAATTGGGTACATTCATCAATGAAATAGCTCTTCAAGTGCCCAGGAGAAGAGAGCGCCATCAGCATATCGGATTATTCGGCTATTGCCGGGCCTTGGCTAAAATTCGCTTACCTCGGGCAATTCCCTTTACCGCATGTTTCTACTCACTTGGTGTTCCTCCAGAGCTTATCGGTATGGGCAGGGGTATCAAAGAAGCGAAAGAGTCGGGGTTGCTTTCGATCGTTGAGCAAACGTATGAGTATTTAAAAGAAGAATGCCTTGACGCCGGATATTTCCTCAACCACGAAAATTTAGAGTCACTTGCTCAAACAGAGCCTGCATTCCGTCTCGTTTTGGAAGATGTTTGTATCCTTGAAAAGTATCTGGGTACACGGTTGGGTCCGAAAGATAAAAGTCACAAAGAGCATTTCCGATTGACATCGTTAGTGTATGAGAAGTATAAACGAGGAGAAAACATACAAGAGCTAATAGGACAAACAGGGGTTTTAAGAAAAAGTTTAGGTTAATTATGAACGCACCAGCGATTTCACACCGAGGAAAAAGTGTACCCGCTTCCCCCATTCGCAAACTCACGCCTCTAGCAGATGCGGCAATAAAAAAGGGGATAACTA
>Ga0209515_10003891_pt1 | contig 20706 bp, 20 predicted proteins | sample Subgroupgradi54m_FD_187454 | JGI IMG/M metagenome (GOLD analysis project Ga0209515, IMG submission 187454) | Subsurface groundwater microbial communities from S. Glens Falls, New York, USA - GMW60B uncontaminated upgradient, 5.4 m (SPAdes)... ...
TGCTGTGCTTGCTGTTCCTGTTGTCGATACCATAAAAAAGGGGAAATATAATAAAGACGAGTTAATTGTTAGTAATACTTTAGATAGAAGTGATTTATATCTTATTCAGACTCCACAAATATTTAGTTATGAACTTTTAGAAAAAGCATATAAAAAGTTTAGGAGTATTAATGAAATGAAAAAGGATATTCCTATATTTACGGACGAGGGTAGTATGCTAGAACATATGGGAGGATCTGTTAACCTAGTTATAGGCTCAAGGGACAATATGAAAATTACTTACTTTGAAGATTTAGAAATTGCAAGTGGTATTTTACATAAGCTGGAAAAACAAAAAGCTTTTAATTAATTTACAATGACTGATCAAATAAAAATTAAAGTACCGGCATCAACTTCAAACTTAGGACCTGGATTTGATACTTTGTCATTAGCTTTAGATTTATATAATGAATTTACTTTCACAATAACAAAAGAAGGATTGGTTATAAATCAGCAAAACTCAAACAAGCTGCCCGAAAATAGTACAAATCTTGTTTATAGATCTTTTTGTGAAGCTTTTAAGAAACTGAAAAAATCACCTCCAGGAATAAAATTAGATATTAACTGTCAAATTCCTCTTTCTGCAGGATTAGGATCAAGTGCAAGTGCTGTAGTAAGTGGTTTACTGGCAGCAAATGTTTTATTAAATAAGGCTTTAAAAAAAGAAGAAATTTTAAGCTTAGCTACAAAACTAGAAGGTCATCCTGATAACTGTGCTGCTGCTATTTATGGTGGTCTTACAGTTTCTGTTACAAGTGATGATACTGTCTATGTAAGCTGTTTTCCATGGCCTAAAGAATTACTTATAGTTACTGTTACTCCTGATTTTGAATTGCCAACTAGTATTTCCAGAGAGTTGTTACCGGCAAAAGTGTCTTATGGTGATGCAGCTTTTAATGTAAGCCACTTGGCATATTTGCTTTCAAGCTTATTTAATAAAGACTGGAATGGTTTAAAAATAGGATTTCAGGATAAATTGCATCAGCCTTTTAGAAAAGATCTTGTTCCTGGTATGGAAGCTGTATTAATGGAAGCAATTAAAAGTGGTGCATATGGTGCCACTTTGTCGGGTGCAGGACCTACATTAGCAGCATTTGTAAATGATAAAAAAAAGGCTGAGACAATTGGAAATAATATGGTTTTAAAATGGCAGGAATTTAAAATTCAAAGTAATTATAGAGTTCTTAGTGTTGCAGAAGATGGAGCTAAGGTTGAAGCTTTGGTAAACAGATAATTATACTTTGTGTAGTAAACAACCAATAATTATTCCAAGTAGTGCTCCTGCGAATACTTCTATTGGTGTATGTCCTAGAAGTTCTCTGAATCTTTGTGAACTAAGATGTGGATGTTCTGAAAATACCTCTGAAACTATTTGATTTAAAACAGAAGCTTGTTTTCCAACAGCTCTTCGTAAGCCTGCAGCATCATACATTACTAAAAGAGCAATAGTTAGTGCAATGGCAAATTCTACGGAGTCAAATCCGGAGATTAATCCTGTGCTTGTTGCCATAGCCATCATAAATGCACTGTGACTAGATGGCATTCCACCTGTCTGGAAAAGCCTTTTAAAATTAAGTTTCTTTTCTATTATTAAAGAGACAATGAATTTATAAAATTGAGCAATGAAATTTGCGCTTATTGCTGAAAATACTATTTCAATACTATGACTTGAAAGCATAAATTCTAATTAATCCTGTTTATTATAAATCTAGCCAAAGAGGATAATAACTTATTTTCTGTTTGAAGATCTTTTAGTTCTAAAATAGCTTCATTAATTAATTTTTCTGCCATTTTTTTAGACTCATCAATTCCAATTATTAACGGATAGGTTGATTTATTTTGCTTTTCATCCTTACCTGACGTCTTCCCCAGTGTTTTTGTGTCGCTTGTAATATCAAGAATGTCATCTATTATTTGAAATGCAATACCGATCTTTGTGCCATAATTCTCAAGAGAGTCAAGAATTCTTCTATTTGTATGAAGCTTATCTTCTCCTGAAATACTTGACAAATCAAGACCAATAATACCGCCACAGAGTACAGAGGCTTTTATCAATGCAGCTGTTTTTAGTTTTGAAATATCTTCAATTTCTTTTAATCCACATTTTTTATCACTATAAGCAAGATCCAGAATCTGACCTGGGACTAAGCCATGAGAGAATGCTTTGCTTAAGATATTTATTATTTTTAACTTTTGAATGTTTGATATTTTGTTAGTATTTTCAATTATTAATTCGAATGCCAAGCTTAACATTGCATCGCCAGCTAAGATTGCAGTTGCTTCGTCAAAGGCTTTATGGCATGATGGCTTCCCTCTTCTTAAATCATCATTGTCCATGCTAGGCAAATCATCATGTATTAAGCTCATTGAATGAATTAATTCAATAGAACAAATGGTTGTTAAGCAATCTTCAATGTATAAATTATTTTCTGATTTTATTTTATTAGTTGATTCAAATGCTGCAAGGCACAGTACTCCTCTTATTCTTTTCCCTCCATTTAAAACGGAGTATCTTACTGCATTCCAGAGTCTTTCAGGTTTTATATAGTTATTGCTAGAAAATAACTTTTTAATATGACCATCAATTAATTTCTTTTTATTTGCCAAGTATTGTTCAATGTCAATATCAGATTTTGTTTTTGTTGACATATGTATATTTTAACTTAGATTTATTGTGCTAATATGTTTAGCTGGAATGGCTACTATGACAGAGACAATATTAGATGTAAACAAAATAAGAGAAATTATTCCTCATAGATATCCTTTTTTGTTGGTAGATAGAATTACATATATAGAGCCTGGTATAAAGGCAAAGGGCTATAAAAATATCACAACAAATGAACCATTTTTTCAAGGGCATTTTCCTGGAAATCCAATCATGCCAGGAGTTTTAATCATAGAAGCACTTGCCCAATTAGGTTGTGTAGCAATGCTGGCTAAAGAAGAGTATAAAAATATGATTGGACTTTTTGCTGGAATTGATAATGTAAGATTTAAAAAGCAAGTAGTCCCTGGTGATAAGCTTGAGCTTAGTGTTGAACTTTTAAAGTTAAAAGGACCGATTGGAAAATTTAAAGGTGAAGCTAAGGTTGATGATCAGCTTGCTGCTGAAGCTGAGGTTCTTTTTGCAATTGCTCCGAAACCACCAGGTAGACAAATTTAAATATTTTTTATCTTATTTTCTTTTGTATCAAGCAATATATTGTATAAAATCCCACACATGCAAAGTGTTGTGATTAGTGATGTTCCGCCGCAACTGAAAAATGGAAGAGTCACTCCTGTTACAGGCATTAATCCTACGGCTACGCAAACATTTATACTGGCTTGAGTTGCAATAATAAGAATAATGGCAGTTCCTAAAATTCTGCCATATTTATTATCAATTTTGTTTATAAGATATATTCCTCTTAATATCCAACTAATATATAAGATTAAAATAGCAGCAACGCCAATAAATCCAATTTCTTCGGCAATAACTGCAAATATGAAATCGGAATGTGGAATTGGCAGGTGTCCTTGTTTCTGTATTGAATTTCCTATTCCAGATCCGAAGATTCCTCCAAATGCTAAAGCATATCTTGCTTGAATGAGATTGTATCCTTTGCCTTGAGGATCTAGTTCTGGATGCATCCAAAAACTAATTCTCTCCATTTGATAAGGAGTTAAGCTGATTTTTATATATCCAATAATTCCAATTACAAACATAACCAAGAACAAGAACCATACAGGCCAACCGAATAGAAAAAGCATTTCTACTAAAAGTAAAACAAGAATTGAAGCAGAACCAAGATCAGGTTGCTTTAATACAATGCCGATTAACATAAAGATAAAAAGAAAATAATACCAGGATTTTATTTTATTCCAATTGTATTTTGTTAAAAATCTGACCATGAGCAACACAACTGCAAATTTTGCAATTTCTGCAGGTTGAAATTGAATTAATCCTAGATTTAGCCATCTTTGAGAGCCCCCACTTGATTTGCCAAGTGGAGAAAAAACAGTTATGAGCATTAAAATAAAAGCAACAATTGCAAATAGCCATGTAGATTTGTACCAGAATTTGTAATTTACTTTTTGTAGAAAGAAAAAGAATATTGAACCTGTTATAAATGCACCGATTTGTTTTAAGCCTAGACTCCAAAAATTATTAGTCATTCTGTTTGATTCATAAGTGCTGCTTAAAAATGCAAAAATCAAGCCAAGAATAATTAAAGCAAGAGTTAATTGAAGAAAAAAAGAATCAATTAACTTAAAGCTTTGAAACCAGTTCTTTAAAAAGTTTTCCTCTTTCTTCATAATTTTTAAACATATCAAAACTAGAGCAAGCTGGAGAAAATAAAACTATATCATTCTTAAGTTTTGAAGAAACAATAACTGCTTCATTTAAGTTATTGACGATTATTGTTTTGTTATAGTTGCAGTTGTCTAATTCTTTCTTGAATCTTTCTTTTGCTTCGCCATATAATATGACTTCACTAATAAAGGATTTAATAAGAGTAACCATTTCATTTAAATCAGTATTTTTATCTCTACCGCCTAATATTAGTGTTATTTTTCTTCCTTGTTTATCTTTAAAAGCTTCAATGGCTTTTATTGTTGCTTCTGGATTTGTTGCTTTTGAGTCGTTATAGAATGCCTTACCATTTATATTTTTTATATATTCAAGTCTGTGTTCTACGCCTTTGAAACTTTCCAATCCAGATTTTATTGCTGTGTCTTTAATGTCTATTATTTTTGATACAGCTATGCTTGCCAGTGCATTTTCAATATTATGTGTTCCAATTATTTGCAAATCACTCTTATTTATTATTGTAGATGTTTTGTTTTTGTAATTCACTAGAAGATCATTGTTTTTATAGTATGCAAAATTCTCAAATCCTTCAAGGTCTTTTATTCTAGAAATGTCTGATGAAAAATAAAAGAGATTATTGCTGAGATTGAAACTTTTAAGAAATCTATCATTGTAATTTAAAATTGCCCATGAATCTTTTTTCTGTTGTGTGAATATTTTTTTCTTTGTTTCTAGATAATGTTCAAAACTTCCATGCCAATCCAGATGATCGGGAGTGATATTCATGCATATTGCAATTTCACAGGATAAGTTGAGACTATAATAAATTTGAAATGAGCTAATCTCAAGCACAAAATAATCAATATTACTTATGTCTTCATTGACTAGTTCAATTAATGGTTTACCAATGTTTCCACATGAAATTGCTTTCTTCCCAGAATTATTTATTATGTGTGTTATAAGACTGGTTGTTGTTGTTTTACCATTGGTTCCGGTAACAGCAATGATAGGATTTTTTATATAGTGTTTTGCAAGTTCAATGTCAGATATAAGAGGAAGGTCTCTTGAACTTATTTTCTGTACAACTTCTGATTGAGGACTAATTCCTGGACTGATTACAATAAGATCTGACTTATCTATAAACTCTTCTGAATGTTTTCCTAATTCAATTTCAATTCCTAGCTTAAGTAGTGATTGTTGGTTTTCTGGAAGTATTGATTTTTGACTTTCACTTAATAGTACTTTTTTGCATTTATCAGCTAAAAATCTTGCTGTTGCAATACCGGTTTTGCCTGCTCCTAAAATGAGTATAGTTCTTTGTTTTAAATCTGAGGAATCCACATGGATAAATTTAGCATGAATTGTTTACCAATTCATCGTAAGTCCGATTTCATTGCCTGCTGGATTCCAACATACTTTACTAAATATTTCAAATAAAAGAGGTAAACCTCTTCCACCTTCAGATGTAATGTCTACATCTTTAAGCATGCTTTTACTTTGAATTGCTTTATGCCAATTAAATCCTGGTCCTGGATCTTTTATTGTGCAAGAGATTGAGCTTTCTTTTATCCACCATCCAAGTGTTATTTTTTTATCCTGATCTTTAGCTTTGGATGCTCCATGTCTGAAGGAATTATAAATAGCTTCTACCAGACCAAGTTTTAAACTTGCTTCAAGATTTTTAGGTAAACCGTGAATAGCAGCATCTTCTAATATTGCTTTAATTTTATTATTTATATAGTCTTGGCTATCGTCAGTTAGCTCTATGATGTTATTTTCAGGCATTTCAATTGCAACTACAAGCCTGTCATCATCTGCTGGAGCAGCTTTACTAACAATATTTAATTGTCTTATTATTTCTTCTGGTAGCTCAGTTAGTTTGTATTTTGTATGTGATTTTAACGTATCTAATAACCAAGCCTCTGGTAAAAATTTCCCATCCAGTTCTCTTTGTTCTGTAAGTCCGTCTGTAAATATTATCATTCTGTCAGAAGGATTTAATTTAAACTCTTTTACAACATAGGTCCCAATTGCATCATTGACGGATAAAAGTCCTAATGGAACTCCAGGTTCATCCTCGATTCTGTTAATTGAATTCTCATTCATTAAGCAAGGAGATGGATGTCCTGCATTTGAACAAATAACTTTTCCTTCTAAAACATTAAATATTCCATACCAAGCAGTAGCATAAAAGTCAGATGCTTGATTTTGTTCAAATATTGAATCACTTAATGCAGTTAAAAATGCTTCTGGGTGCCAAGATGTTTCTTGGTTTTCTAAAAGCCCCTTCATTTCTCCAATAATATATCCTGTTAACAGTGCTGCAGCTGGTCCTTTGCCAGACACATCACCGATTAAAATTCCTATTATATGAGGAGCAAGTTCTGTAACCCAGTAAAAATCACCAGAGACATTGTGGTGTGGGTGATATGAAACTGCAATAGGAAGATTTTTATTAGTGTCGGCACCTGCACTTAGTAAAATTGATTGAAGTTGAGCAGCTTGTTTTAATTCTCTTGAAATTTTTGTTTGATATTCTGATAATTTACTTACCATCTCTGCTTGGTTAATTGCTACTCCAACCTGGCTTGCTGCAGACTGAATAAATGCTATTTCTTCACTTGTCCAGTTTCTTGGAACATTGCACTGGTGGAAGCATAGCCAACCAAATAAATTTCTTTGAAATGATATTGGTACTGCTAAAAATGCCATTGCTTTTGTTTTATAAAGTTGTTCAATTTCTTTGTTACTTAATTTTGTTAATCTTGGTTCTTTATAAAGATTGCTGATTGATATATATTCTTCGCTTCTTTCAGCCATTTTATTGATAATTAAAGGATTTTCTTTTCCAGTACCAATTGGTTCTATATTGTTGGCTGAATATTCATGTGAAAGCTTTTCTCTGGTTGTTTTGTGATCAATTATATTTATAAAACATCTGCTTGACTGAAGTGCTTGTCCCAACTCAGCAACAGTTCTTTCGAGGATTACGTTTATATTTAGAGTGCCCCTTATTCTGGAAGTTAGTCTGTTTAAGAGTTTTTCTCGAGAAGCCCAAGCTTTAGCTTTGCTGAATAATTTTGATTTTTCAACTGCTGTAGCTATTGGACCAGCGGCTGCTTGTAATAAGGATAGTTCATGTTCCGTCCAGTTTCTTTGTGTTCTGCATTGATGAAGATAGACTACTCCAATAAGTTCATCATTATATTGAACTAAAGGCACCATTAAAATTGATCTTAAATCTTCTCCCAGGTTTCCTGCTGTTAATTCATGTGTTAGCGTATCGTTGATAATTAACGGTTCCAAAGTTTCAGTTACTGTTCTATATAAGGCTGAAAGACTGACTTGTGAATAAGTTTCTTTTTTTCTTTTCCATTCTCCTGAAGCATATTCTCTGACTAAATTTTTACTTGTTTTATAGCTTGGAATAATTATTCCGCAACGATCAACTTTAAAATAATGTCCAAGCTCATCAACAGTTGACTGCAGAATATGTTCTAAGTCAAAGCTTGAATTGATTCTCTCAATCAACTTCCAGAGAAGTCTCTCTGTTTCTGATTTTTCTATAGCTGCTTTTCTTTCTTTTGCAAGTGCTTGAGTTATTTGTTGAAGATGTGAGGACATTTGCTTGCTCTCTTGCAAGCTTTGTGACATAAGCTTTTCTTTTTTATCTGCAATTTTTCTTTCGCTGTCCAGTTGTTTCTGTAATTTTTTTACTGCAGCCAGACATGAATCGATATCTTTTAAATCACCGAAATCAAAAACCTGTAAGTTGATATCATTTTCAGACATTTGATTTAAATATTAATAACCTTTATTATATATTTTTAAAATTAAGCAGCATCATCTATTCCAGTTACTTTTGCAAGTTGATGTAATCTGGTTAAATGTAAAAGCTTTTGTACTTCTGGAATTACGCGAATAAGCTCTAATTCTGCTCCAACCATTCTGCATTCTTTCCATAGTCTTACAATAGCCCCTGTGCCAGCGCTATCAATAAATTGTAAATGTTCGCAATCAAGAGTTACCGTACTGTGCTGTCCGATTTTTGGAAGAACTTCTTCTTTAAAATTATCAGCTTCACTGTAAAGGAGTTGCCCCCCGATTTTTATGAACAGTCTGTCCTCTTTATCTTCAACATCTAGTTTCATTATTGGATTCCTTTCTATACACTTGAAAGTTTTAAAACTACTTGAGAAGCAGAATTTGCAACTTCTTAGTAACAATTTCCCCTAAGAAATGGTTTCTCTAACACACAATTTATAATCTTGTAGTCTTTGTTAATGATTTATTACGATGAGCTTGCATGGTATTAAAGTTGGTGAGCTATTAAAATTAGAGTTATCCCTACAATGTTTCATATTAAGTTTCTTTACGACTCTAGTTCGGATTTTAACCAGATATTAAGCATCAGTACGTCATCCAAATCACGTATTTTATAAAATCATTTAATAAATATAACTATTTCTCTTTTCAGGCCAATATTGGCCGGTTAAGAGCAAATGGGCCAATTCTAACAGTTTGTAAAACAAGATAATTGACAACGTGATAAAAAACAATAGGAGTGTTAATATTTTTCAATAAGGTTAATGCTAGATTAAAAACAAAGATAGAAATTAAATTAACGAGGAAATAAATGGTTAGAGTTTCAAATCATAATACAGATGAAGAATTAGTTATTGCTTGTCAGACTGGATGTAAAGATGCAATGGAATGTTTGGTAAAAAAACATCAGAGATCTGTTTATTCCTTACTTTATCAATTAGCTCCTGATTGGCCTGATACTTCAGACTTAGCTCAAGAAGTTTTTATTAGAGTATATAAAGGAATAAAGTCACTTAGAAATCCTAAGACTTTCAGATCTTGGTTAAATCAAATAGTTGTAAATCTCTTTTATGATGAATTAAGAAGAAGACCAAGACGACTTCCTACAATATCAATTGATGCCCCTATTGAAAGTGATAGTGGTGACTCTGATCTTGTTAGGGAGATTCCAGATCCTTCTTTAAAGCCTGACGAACAGTCATTAATACAGGAATTAGATCAGTTTGTAAAAAAGGCAATGGCTCAATTACCGGAACAGTTTAGAACAGCAATCGTCCTGCGAGAATTGCAAGGGTTAAGCTATGAGGAAATTGCTCAGGAGATTGGTTGCGAGTTAGGAACTGTAAAAAGTAGAATTGCAAGAGCTAGAGGCAGATTGCAAGAAGTTTTGAGCCCGTATCTTGAGAGAGAAGGATTAGATCGACAAGCTGTTAATGGGAACTGATGAAGAAAATAAAGATAAACCTTTCGATGAAATAAGCGAATTACTTAAAAGATCTTATAAACCTGATAAAGAAATTGACCAAAATAAGTTTTGGGATGAGGTTTCAAAAAAAATAGACTCCTTATTTCATAAGGAATTATATTCTGATTCTTTTGTAAATGAGCAAGGGATTTTGATGTCTGATGAAGAGCGTTATTGGTTAGGTATTGATGAATATATAAAAAATGAAATAGGTTCATTGAAACATAAAACTATTACTGATCATTTATTACATTGTAAGGAATGCAGGCAAAACTACAATGATATGTTGGATAAAAAAAAACCAATGATTGATTTGATGGATATGAAACTTAAAATGAATCTTGGTGTGATTGTGCTTGAACGTAATTCCTGATTTTTAGTTTTTCTCAGTGTTATTGATTATCTTTTTAATATAAGTCTTATTAATGCTTTCATTTACTAGCTTAATTTCATTTTTGTTGACTTCTAATAACTTTAGTCCTTTATACTCTTCACCTATTTTTAGAATCTCAATAGAATTATTTTTTCTGTTTCTAATTATTGCAGCATTGACTCCTTCTGGATTGTTAATAATTCCTTCTAATTCAAGCTGACTTGCTATTAAATCTAGGCTGTTTGTTACATTTTCTGCTTTAGTTTTCATTTCATTTTTTTCTGTAATATATTTTGGTAGCCAACTTTCATTAAAATCAAAGTCTTCTTTAGGTTGATTAGAAGCGTGAAATATTTTTCTGGTCTGTGTTTTTAGCTCGTCTTTGTTTATAGGAATTTTATCTCTTAGAGAAATATCACTTTTTTTGGTTGACGGCTCAGATTTATTTTTTAGCAGAGCTTGTCTTGTTGCTCCAGCAATTGTTGGAAAATTAAGTTTTATATTTGTTTCTGGTGTACTATCTACTGCTTTTTGTATCTTTTCATCTTTAGCGATCTGCTCTTTTTTATTTTCTTTAACACTTATATCTTTATTAGGTGGAATAATTCCTTTATTATTTTGCTCTTTACTTTTTGGTATTTCTAAATTAGCCAATTTTGGAAGATCAACTTTTTGGGCAGCCATACTTTTTACTTCTATAGCTTTTTGATTTTGTTTTACTATCTCTTTTCCAGTAGTTGCTAACTTTAGGTCCAAACTTTTAATACTTTCCTCTTTAATATCTTTTTCTGGCTCTTCTTTTAAAGCAATGATGGATTTTTTGTTTTCAGCCTTTGGAAGATTTATAATCCAAAAAAACCACGCAATGATTACAAGTATAGAAAGAGTTATTTTTAGATAAAAAATAAAATTTTCTTTATTAAGTTCCATGTTAGAAATTAGTTGTAATTATTTGTATATCTATTCTTTGGTATTAATCCGGCAACTTAAATGTACATTTAAGTTGCTTTTTCACTAGACCGTTTGGCTTTGCCAAATAAATTGGACAAAGCCTCACTTTACAAGCAATTTTACTCATTAGATGATTTTCTTTCAAGTACATTTATTGGCAAAATAAATGTTAGGTTAATTTTCAGTATTTGTATTAGAGTAATTGATTTGATCATGGCTTATTTGTTTTTAGAATTAATTTTTCTTGGCATATAATCTCTAAAGAGGCGTGTTACCATAATTGTAATTGAGGGAGCTATTTTAGAGAACGACAACAATGATTCATTTTGTTAATGTAACAAAAAAGTATGGTGAGCTGAAAGCTCTTGACGATGTTAGTTTTCAAATACCTGCTGGTGAAATGGTATTTATTGTAGGTCCTAGCGGTGCAGGTAAATCGACAATAATGAGATTACTGTACAGAGAGGAAAAACCTACCTCTGGTCAGGTATTTGTCTCAAATGTTGATGTTTCACGCCTTCCAAATAATCAGACCCCATTATTAAGAAGAAGAATGGGTGTTATTTTTCAAGATTTTAAATTATTACAAAACAAAACATCGTTTGAAAATATTGCATATCCTCTTTTTGCAATTGGCATGGATCACAATGAGATAAAAAAAAGAGTTCATGGAGCATTAAAAGTTGTAAGTTTAACTAATAAGGCTAATGATTTTCCTAGAAATTTATCAGGTGGGGAACAGCAAAGAGTTGGTGTAGCAAGAGCAATTGTTCAGGGTCCTTCACTCTTAATTGCGGATGAACCTACAGGAAATTTAGATCCTGCTACTTCTATGGAAATCTTTCAGCTTTTAGAAAAAATAAATCAGCGAGGGACAACAGTCATGATTGCGACACATAATCAACAAATAGTCGATCAAATGCGAAAACGAGTAATAGTTATGAATAATGGTAAGATAGTCAGTGATGTTCAGGCAGGGACTTATATACCTCAGCCCCAATGAAGAGTAAGATTTAAAATGGATTTTTCTGCAAGAAAAGTTAGAATGGCTTACAGGATGTTGTATGAAACAGTCCAGGATATATGGCGTGGTGGTTGGTCAAACTGGGTAGTTATAAGTATTTTGACTTCAGTGCTTGCAATTTTCGGATTTGTATTGCAGCTTTCATTTGGTCTAAATCTTATTGGTCAAAAACTTACTGATCAATTGGAATTTTCGGTTTATTTATCTGACACAGTGGATGTAAGAGATTTTGCTGTTATTGTAGGTAAGCTGGCTTATGTTAAAAGAGTGGAAGTAATTGATAAAGATGTTGCATGGGATGAATTCAAAAGAAATTTTACTATTGCAGAAGATATTCAAAATCCCTTGCCTAATACAATACATGTAAGAGTTGCTAATCCTGAATATTTAAAGTCTACAATTACTGCAGTAAGAAGTATGCTTGGGGTAACTGATATAAATTATGCTCCTGGAGTGCTTGGTTTTATAAATAAGTTGAAGACTTTGTTTCAGGTGGTTGGAATAATGATGGCTATATTATTGGGTATTGTAACTATAGTAATAACCGGAAATACTATACAACTTGTTATTCATTCAAGGCAAAATGAAATTGAAGTCTTAAGATTAATGGGTGTTGAGGATTGGTATATAAAAGGACCACTGATTTTTCAGGGAATATTTTATGCCATTATTTCTGCTACGCTTGCAATTATTCCTTTATATTTATTGCAAGCTTTTTTATGGGACACTGCACAGAACCTTATTGGCAGTGCTTTACCAACAGGATTACCGCAATGTTATGCAGGGAATATTTTTCAAATATATTATATTTTATTTGTTGTAGGAATAATTGTAAGTGGAAGTGGTTGTTTTTGGTCTACTAGGAAATATCTGAAAATCTAATTACGAAAAAAATCATACAGTGAAATTTAAATCATATAGCAAAATTAATTTAGGTCTATGGATAAAGCAGAAAAAAGTTGATGGATATCATGAAATTGAAACTGTATTTTTGCAGAATAATAATTTATACGATGATGTTGATATTGAATTTTCAAAAAATGCAAGTACTTCAATAGATATTGAATTTATTCAACCAGAATTAAATCTTTTGGTACCAAAAGAAGGTAATCTTGCTTATAAAGCAGCCAATGCTTTCTTTGAAAAAAATAAGATTGTAGGAAAATGCAAAATAATTATTGATAAAAAGATTCCACTTCAAGCCGGATTGGGTGGAGGAAGTTCAAATGCTGCTTGTGTTCTCAAGGCATTAAATCAAATATTTGATAATTGCCTAAGTGAAGATGAATTGTTACAGCTTTCAAATACGCTTGGCTCAGATGTTCCATTTTTTATCATAGGGAAGACTTGTCTTGGAAAAGGACGAGGAGAAATTTTAAAATCTTTGGAGAATAATCTTGCTCTTGAAATAAAAATTGTTAAACCAGAAAAAGTATCCATTTCGACAAAATGGGCATATGACTTAATTGATGCTAGAGAATTTGTTAGCGAGCATAATGATGAAATAGAAAATATAATTTTGGCTTTGAAAACAAATAATCGTGAATTGTTACTTAGAAATATATTTAATGATTTTGAAATAGTTGTATTTACTAACTTTCCGGAGCTAATAAATTTAAGAAAACAATTATTTGCTGAAGGTTTTAAAGCTGTAGGCTTGTGTGGTTCTGGCTCTGCATTGTTTGGTATTAAATAAACTAGAAGTATTACAAATTTATGCTTTGGTTAATTGAGTAAACCAATAAGATTTTGTAGCTCGTCATTGCGAGGAATCTGCTTAGGCGGATGACGAAGCAACCTCCTGATGCTTCACGAAATGAGATTGCTTTGTCGCTACGCTCCTCGCAATGACGTGAATTAGGAACTAATCAGCTTAATAACTTCTTAAACATACCGTGAAATGATCTTATATATAAGGCAGGGACAGGGTGGAGTAAATGTTTATTCTTCAAATCAAACTAAATGATGTAACAAAAGATGCCTTAAGCACTTTGATCCCAGGATTTCGAAATAGGACTTTTAATTCAGAGCCAGAAAATAAAAAAAAGTCAGATAAAACTGGAGCTGAGAAGTTAGCAAATCTTTCTGCAGCACATTCAATGACTCAAGTTTCAAAGCTTCTTGCAATTGCTTCTGATTCATCCTATTCTGATGAAGTTAGAGCACTTGCAGGTAGTATGGTAAGTGATGCTCTGAGCCATATGAAACAACAAAGTGTTGATAGTGATTCTGCAAATCAGCTAGGGTTGGCTTTAGGAGCATCTAATAATACTGAAATAGCTTCGGCTGCAAGTGACATAAGAACCATTAAAGAAAATGCACAAAATAGAGAAAAACTACAAAAAGATAGACATAGAAGCATGTGGCATAACAGGCTTATTGATACAAATACCCCAAAGACCTTAATCCTTGCATAACTCTTGTTAAATATAACCAAGTTTTAAACAATTGTTGTCAATATTGAGTTGCTTAGCTACTTATATTTTATGTAGTGGTAATGCTTATAATTTAGTTACTAGAAAGATGAACCATGTTTATTTTACTTCAAGGTGTTGGCCCATCTGATGGTCCAAAACCAATAAAAAAAACAGAAATTGAACAGGATGAAGGTGATGAAAAGCCAAAGCCTTATCTTGCGCCGTCAAAGCCAGATAGTTTTGCAAAACTAGATGAAGATGAAAGACAAAACCCATTTCCACAGATAGTTTCATTTCCGGGTTCTTCAGAACAAGAAAAAAGAGCAAATTATGTTAGAGCTAATCTTTTAAGTAAAGTTGATACAGGCAATTTACCGGATGATCAGGCTAAGTCAGTTCTGGAAAAATTAGCACAACAAGGAGGGACTCCAGGTGATGGTGGAAAAATCACCCTTGTTAAAAGTGGCAATAAGTGGAGTGCTGCTCGTGAAGAAAGAATTCAACAATTCATGAGAAATGAGCAAGAGCTTAATATGAATACAGAAGAACTAGAAGAGTTTGAAAAAATGAGAGCTCAGCAAACTCAAGAATCACAAGAATTAGAAAGAGTCTTTATAGCAATGTCTTTTGGTGTTTCAAATCCTGCAGGAGCAGTTTCATCTTTGAAGAATTTATTGGGTTCACTAAAAAGCCCAAATGCTATAGCTCTAGCAAGTAGTGCAATATCATCGATAGCAGAGTTTGGAATGGAACAGGCACAGAAAGAAGCTGTAGGAGGTAGTAGTGATGCTGCTCAAGCCATGCTTAATGCTTTGAAAGGAGCTGTTGTAGGTGCATGTCAAGAATGTAATTGCAATAATGAAGCACTAGGTGGTATTCCTCAGCAAAATGGTGGAGGACCTTCAGTTGTAACTACTGTTACTCCAACGGTTGAAGAAGTGCTTGCTGTAGATGAGAATAATAATGTTGTTGGTGTGTTTTATGAAAATGGTGAATCAGTTGAGTGTCAAGAGTGTGATATTGTTCGTGATGGAGCAGCTTCTAGTGTTGCGGAAACAACGCAGGCTGCTACCAGTAATCTTATAGATGCTAAGAAAGTTGCAGAAGAAAAGAAAAAAGAGCTTCAAACAGATACACTAGTAAAAAGTGATATTAAAAAACTTGAACTACAAAGAGGAAGTACCAGAGACCCTTTAGAACAAGGAAGAATCACTTCTCAGATTAGTACAGCTCAGGTAAGTAGAAGACCATTAGGTCTAGCCTAAGATTTTATAAAGCCTGATTATCTTTTTCAATATTTGGATTTACAATGAGATCTAACTTTGGCTTTTTATCTTTCAATTGTCTGTCTTTGATTTTCTCATTTATAATTTTTGCTGGATTGCCTTGTGCTTTTGCACCACTTGGAATGCTTTCAGAGACAAAGCTTGCCATCATTACTTCTGCTCCTTCTCCAATAGTGACAAATGGAGAAATTATTGACCCTGCGCCGATTTTGGCATAATTACCAATTGTTGCGCCTGGGGCTATTTTTACTTCTGCTCCAATATTTGCTTTTCTGCCAATTGTTACTCCGGGAGAAATAGATACATAACCACCAATAGAGGCTTCTTCTCCTATATCTATATAACCAATAATTGCTTTTCCGTTTTCTTCAAACAAATGATTGAAACATCTTGTTCCCCAGCCTATGGAACAACCTTTTCTAAATCTTATCCAGCCCCTAAGAACAGGATCTATAGTTACCTCAGGAGCTATGAAAACATTTTCTTCTATGTGTACACCTGCAAGCTTTAACAAGGTTTCTTTTACATTATTCATTGGTAGTAAGCTTGCAATTTTTGTGAGGTAGCCTCGGTTAATCATGTGATCTTTAATACCAAGTTCAAAAGTTGAGAATGTAGCATTTCTTTTTGCGTCTTCATCGTCAAGGGTGAAAACATAGTATGTTCGTGGGCTTTTTCTCTTTTTATTATTTTTATCCCAGGCTCTGATTTTTTGATAATATTTGCCTTGATGAAAAAAACTATCTACAAAATCTCTTGGATTTGATAGTAATTCTTCAAGCCAGTAATTATTTGACATAATTTTAATTTTCCCATGAGAGTTACTTTTTTAACAGCGGGTAATTACGGGTTAGTAGGTAAAAAATTTATTATTATGAGGTAAGCACCAAATTTTCTTTTTTTATTGGGTATTTTTGCCATCGCTTATGCCATAAGATAATGGCTCTAGCAAGTAATGTTGGATCGTGCCTGACAAGAACTTCTTCTTTTATTAAGTTTCTAGCAACAAGCCTTATACCTAATTTTTGTACTGCCTCTGCATCAATTTGAACAGGTTCTTGATCTTTTTCTCTATATTTTTGTAGTAGCAGTTCAGGGTGTCTATCATTTGCAATAACTACTTCAAGCATGTCATGAAGTCCTGCATGCTGTAAAAGAGCAATAATGTGATCGCTTACTTTATAACCTGTAGTTTCTCCAGGCTGAGTCATGATGTTGCATACATAAGCCTTATGTGCAGGAGAATCTTTTATAGCTTGTACTATTTCTGGAATTAAAAGATTTGGAATAATTGAGGTATATAAACTGCCAGGTCCAAAAATTATAAGCTCAGCATTTAATATAGCTTCTATAGCTTCTTCCTGAGCCTTTGAATTCTTTTGTTCAGAATAAACTCTTTTAATTTTTGCTTTGGCATGAGGAATATTGGATTCGCCTTCTATAATTGTTCCGTCAACTAATTCAGCAACTAATTTCATTGGTTCTGGTGAAGAAGGAAGGACCATTCCATTGCTTCTTAAAATTGAACTGGCAGCTTTTACTGCTTTTATGAAGTCACCGCCCATAACCTCTTTTAGTGCAGTAAGGAATAAATTCCCAAAGCTGTGACCTTCTAAATCTCCTCCACCAGTAAACCTATACTTAAATAATTCTGTAATAATTTTGTCATCATCAGCAAGTGCTGCAATGCAGTTTCTTATATCACCAGGTGGAATTATTCCAAGCTCTTTACGTAATCTGCCTGAACTGCCTCCATCATCTGCAACAGTTACTATTGCAGTAATGTTTGTAGTGTATTTTTTTAAGCCTGAAAGCAGAGAACTTAATCCTGTTCCACCACCAATGGCTACTATTCTTGGACCTTGTTTTAGTGAATGTGCTCTGTCTAATGCATCAAGAAATGAACTGTCAGCCAGTTCCGGTGCTATAGCTCTAATGACTTCTCTATTAGCTTTTACAAGAGAGTAAATAACTAATACCAAACAAATTCCTATAGCAACAGTTCCTGAAATATATGCTGGAATCATCCTTGCTGTATCTCTAGCTAAAAACCAAAATCTGGTAACAGGTCTTAGATCAAGCAGTAGTGCAGCACCAAATAGGCCAAAAACAATACCGGTGCAGCCAAGAAAAATCCATTTTTTTAATCCTGGTAGTAAGAATCTTCTTATGTTTAAGCCTGGTCTTTTTATCATAATTTTATCTATGCTTCTACGGTTACATTATATTTCTTTAGCTCTCTGTGGTAAACAGAGAGTTCGCCAATATTTTTTTTCTTTAAAAGCTCTTTTGCGATTTTTTCAATTACATAAGGAGATCTGTGTTGTCCGCCTGTACATCCTATTGCAATTGTTATTTTTTCCTTTTTAGCTTTTTTGTTCAAGCTAATAATATATTCAATCCATAAACTTAATTCTTTCAAAAACTTTTTAGCTTCACTGTCTTTTTGAAAGAATGTTATTACTTCATTGTTTAAGCCTGTTAGATGCCTTAATTCGTCTACATAGAAAGGGTTATTTAAAAAACGTACATCAATAATGTAATTAGCATCTGGTAGTTCTTTTTTCTTGAAACTAAAGGAGATCAAATCAATTATCATTTTTTTATTTCTTTAAGGATATAATTAACAAGCATGCCTAACCGTTTAAATATTAGAAACTTTTGTATTATTGCACATATTGACCATGGTAAGTCAACTCTTGCTGATAGGCTTTTGGAATTAACTGGAACAATCTCTAAAAGAGAGATGAAAGAGCAAATATTAGATAATCTTGATATTGAAAGAGAGCGTGGAATTACAATTAAACTTCAAACAGTAAGAATGGCTTATAAAGCAAAAGATGGAAAAGAATATGTATTAAATTTAATTGACACTCCTGGACATGTTGATTTTAACTATGAGGTTTCAAGAAGTTTAGCAGCCTGTGAAGGAGCTCTTCTTGTTGTAGATGCAAGTCAAGGTGTAGAAGCACAGACTTTAGCAAATGTCTATCTGGCATTGGAAAACAAATTGGATATAATTCCGGTAATAAATAAAATTGATTTACCTGGTGCAGATGTTGAAAGAGTTAAAAAAGAAATTGAAGATTTGATAGGGATTGATACATCTTCAGCAATTCCAATAAGTGCAAAAACTGGCGAAAATGTTGGAGCCATTTTAGAAGAAGTTGTTAGAACTATTCGTCCTCCGGTACATACCCCTACCTTGCCACTAAGAGGATTAATATTTGATAGTTATTTTGAAAGCTATAGAGGAATAATTGTTTATTTAAGAGTAGTTGATGGCTCCATAAAAGTTGGGGATGAAATATTGTTTATGGCAAACAATAAAAAATTTATTGTGAGTGAGATAGGTTGCCTTACCCCAAAACAAGTTCCTGTTCAGGAATTAAAGTCTGGTGAAGTTGGTTATATGGCAGCCTTTATAAGGGATGTAAGCTCTTTAGTGGGTGATACTTTGACTAATGCAAATAATCCTGCTTCAGAACCATTAATTGGATATAGACCTGCTACTCCAATGGTTTTTTGTGGTCTTTATCCAACTGATGCAGATAAATATCCTGAACTTAGAGATGCTCTTGAAAAATTAAAACTTAATGACAGCTCAATTCACTATGAACCTGAAACTTCTGGGGCATTAGGATTTGGTTTTCGTTGTGGTTTTCTTGGATTGCTTCACATGGAAGTAGCCCAAGAGAGGTTAGAGAGAGAATATGCTTTAAATCTTATTGCAACTGCTCCAAGTGTTGTCTATAAGGTAACTAAGTCAGGTGGAGAAGTAATAGAAGTTGATAATCCTGCACTTCTTCCTGATCCAAACCACAGAGAAAAAATAGAAGAACCATTTGTTTTGCTTCATATCTTTGTACCAAATGAATTTGTTGGTCAGATAATGGAATTATGTCAGGGCAGAAGAGGTGTTTTTAAAGATATGAAATACCTGGATGCAAAAAGAGTTCATCTTTCATATGAAATCCCACTTTCTGAAATTATTACTGATTTTTTTGATAGTTTGAAATCAAGATCAAAAGGCTATGCCAGCATGGATTATGATTTGATTGGTTATAAAGAATCAAAACTTGTAAAATTAGATATTCTAATTGCCGGTGATCCTGTAGATGCACTGTCAATAATTGTTCATATGGATAGAGCTTTTCATTATGGAAGACAGCTTGCATCAAAGCTTAGAGAACTAATTCCAAGACAAATGTTTGAGGTTCCTATACAGGCTGCAATTGGGGGGAAAATTGTAGCGAGGGAAACTGTCAGTGCGGTAAGGAAAAATGTTCTTTCAAAATGTTATGGTGGTGACATCACTAGAAAAAAGAAACTTCTTGAGAAACAAAAAGAAGGCAAGAAGAGAATGAAGAGTGTTGGCAAAGTGGAAATTCCACAAGAAGCTTTTATGGCTGTCTTAAAACTTGAAAGTGAGTAAATGAATATAAATGAAATCTGCAAATAAGAATATCCCCTTTGAATTTTATACAGATTTTTTTAAAGTTTTAACAATCTTTCTTTTCCTTTTAGTTTTTATATATTTCTACAACTTAGGAAATACAGGGCTTATTGATGTTGATGAACCTCGCTATGCAGAAGCAGGTAGAGAGATGCTTGAGTCAGGTAACTGGGTAGTTCCTTACTTTAATTATGTGATTAGATATGATAAACCAATTTTCTTTTACTGGCTTGAAGCTATTTCAATGAAGATTTTTGGTGTATCTGAATTTGCAGCAAGAATTCCTTCCACTCTTACGGCAATGCTTTGTATTGGCTTTGTTTTTTATTTTGTTAAAACTTTTTATAGCTATGTTGCTTCCTTGCTTGCAGTTCTTATATTGATGACTTCATTTGAGTTTGTGGCATTAGCTAGATTTTCTGTAACAGATATGACCTTAACAAGCTTTATGTCTTGTTCATTGATTTGTTTTTTTCTTGGTTACAGCCAGCTACTTTCATCTCATCGTTTCTACAAGCTTCAAGTTGCTGAATTTACATGGTGGTACCCTCTTGCTTTTATATTCCTTGGATTAGGCTT
>Ga0209515_10003892_pt1 | contig 20703 bp, 18 predicted proteins | sample Subgroupgradi54m_FD_187454 | JGI IMG/M metagenome (GOLD analysis project Ga0209515, IMG submission 187454) | Subsurface groundwater microbial communities from S. Glens Falls, New York, USA - GMW60B uncontaminated upgradient, 5.4 m (SPAdes)... ...
AGAGGCACAAACGATTGAGAAAATTTTGCATCTGTGCTCGCGCCGTGGCGGGTTCGGCGAGCATCCGGCCGATGAGATCGAAGAGGGGATAGCCGCGAGAGTCGAACAGTCCGTGAGCGTGGACCATCTCCAGCGTATGCACGCCCTCGCCCGTGAGCGCTTCCTGCCCCCGGGCCAGCCGCCGCCCCACTTCGTGATGGTGCGAGCCGGCGCTGGTCGCGGTGGTGATCAGATCGCCCAGGCCGGCGAGCCGCCGGGGGGATTCTGGCAGACCTCCCAGACCGGCAACGAGTCGCTCCAGTTCGTTCACGGCCGCCACGGCGAGGTAGCCCCGCGTGTTGTCGCCCAGCTCCATCTCGTCGGCTACGCCAAACAGCATGGCATAGACGTTTTTGAGCACGGCGGACCAGGAAATGCCCGCGATATCGGTACTGTGCTCGAGATAAAGCGAGGTCCCGGCAAACAATTCGCGCACGCGCCCATAGGTATCGGCGTGCTTCGTTCCGGCCTGTGCGAAAGCCGGACGTCCATCGCGGATCTCCTCTGAGATCATCGGTCCGTATAACACGCCGAAGACGGCGGCCGGCCCCAGCGCCCCCTCCAGTGCCAGCGCGGCGGTCCGGCCGTGTTCGTCGAGGCCCTTGGCGACGCTGAGACACACGCCATCACGGCGCAGACGCGGTTGCAGCCGGTTGGCCAGCTCGAAATGGGGACTGGCCGGCAGGCAGAAGAGGATGAAATCCTGCTCTGCGGCGACGGCGTCGAGCACCACGGCTGGAGTGCCCGGTTTCGGGTGTCGTTCCCAAACGGTAAGCCGGTGGCGCCGGCGCAGAAGGTATTCCATCGCTCGGCCCATTTCGCCGTGACCGAGGATGAGTACCCGGAACGAGTTCGCGGATGTCATGGCGACGGTGCCGGAGTCGGCAGCAAGGCCGGGAGGGTAAAGCTTGGATTCATCTGGCTTCTTTAATTGCCGATTAATTCCCGGTGTCCTTGGCGTCCAGGCGGGGGAACGAATATAGTTTGTTAATGCAATTTCACGCCCGAGCAGCCCTTGAGTTCGATTAATCGTATCATTTTTATCCCCGGTAAGAATCCCAAGCCGCCGGTGGAGGAACACCGGCGGCAACTCCTGCGCTGCCTGCGGCGGGGCGTCGAGCGTGCCGATCCCGCCGTGGCGCAGGAGATCGAGACGGACAACCACGCCTTCCGGCTGATCGAATGGAACCCGCTTTATTACCGGAGCTACAAGCCGCTGGACGAGGACTTACCGTGGATCGACGCGCTGCTGAAACAGGACGGCCCCACGCGCGCCGACGTGAAAGAGGCGCTTTCGTTCCGGCGCCGGACCGCCTGGTTGCTCTATACACTAGCCGATATTTTCAATTTTTTAATTCCGCTGCTACCGGACCCGGCGGTCAAAAACACGATCCGGGAAACCGCGCGTTATTTCAGCAACGCGGACAACATTGGGCAACAGGTGCGGGAACTGCTCAAGGCGCCGTTGCGGGAAATGTTTGCCAGGGGCGAGCGTGTCCTGGTGATCGGCCACAGCATGGGTTCCGTGATAGCCTACGAATCTTTGTGGGAACTGACGCATATCGAGAAAAACCCGGGCCGCGTGGACCTGTTTCTGACCATCGGCAGTCCGCTCGGGATGCGTTTCACGCAGCAGCGATTGCTGGGCACGCATGAAAAAGGAAGCCGGCGTTACCCGCACAATATCCGTCACTGGATCAACATGGCGGCCCAGGGCGACCTCACAGCGCTGGACCCGACTCTGCGCGACGATTTCAAGGCCATGCTCGAACTGGGTGTCGTCGAATCCATTAACGATCTCAACGGCGGAATTTTCAATTACTTCCGCAATGACCGGGGGCTGAATGTGCATCGTTCCTACGGTTACCTCGTCAATCCCCGGATGGGCGAAGCGATCGCCAAGTGGTGGAAGGAGAAAGATTGAGATGAAGCGCCCGCCTGCGTGGAAGTCGTTTGCGTTGTTTCTGCTGGGTCTGTGCTGGCTGGCGTCGTCGGCTGCCGCCGACAAACTGCCCGAACCGATTGCCGCCGAGCTCAGGCACCAAGGCATGTCCGCGCGCGGGCTGAGCCTGTATGTGCATGAAATTGGCCAGCCGGAGCCGCTGCTCGCGATGGATGCCAACGCCCCACGGCATCCGGCCTCGACCATCAAGGTGCTGACCACGCTCGTGGCGCTGGAAGAACTGAGCCCGGCGTGGCATTGGAAGACCGAGGCCTATATCACCGCGCCGGTCCGTGACGGACAGCTCGACGGAGATCTATATATCAAAGGTTATGGCGACCCGTATCTGGTCATCGAACATTTCTGGCGGTTTCTGCGCACGCTGCGCGCCGAAGGCATCGAGACCATTAAAGGCGATCTCGTCCTCGATCAGGGTTATTTCGCGCGCGAACCGGGCGATGCCGGCGAATTCGACAATCAGCCGTTGCGCGCCTACAACGTCCTGCCGAATGCACTGCTGGTGAATTTTCAGGCGGTGAATTTCCGTTTCATGCCGCAGGCCGACCGCATGCGGATTTTCGCCGATCCGCTCCCGGCCAATCTCGAAGTGGAGAACCGGGTCAGACTCACGCGCGGTCCCTGCCGCGGCTGGGCGCATAACCTGGGCATGAAAGTTCAGCACCGGAAAGCACAGACCCACGTCATCTTCAGCGGCAGCTATGACGCCGATTGCGGGGACAACGAACTGTTCCGCGTCGTCTCCGAACCGGCACCTTATATACTGGGCATGTTCCGCGCGCTGTGGACGGAACTCGGCGGGCGTTTCGAGGGCGAGGTGCGTGAAGCAACGGTCCCGGCCGGGGCGCGGTTGCTGGCCACGGTGAACTCGCCGCCGCTGGCCGATATCGTTCGCTCTATTAATAAGTACAGCAACAACGTCATGGCCCGCCAGTTGCTGCTCACGCTGGGCGCGGAGCGTAGTGGCGCGCCGGGCACGACGGACAAGGGCATTCAGGTGGTGCACGAATGGCTCAAGCGGCGCCGCCTCGATTTCCCGGAACTGGTGCTGGAAAACGGGGCCGGGCTGTCACGCGAGGAGGCGATTTCCGCGCGCCATCTGGGCGAAGTGCTGCTCACCGCCTGGCGCAGTCCGTTCATGCCCGAGTTTGTTTCCTCGCTGCCGATTTCGGCTATGGACGGAACCTTGCGCAAACGGTTTAATGAAGACGGACTCGAAGGGCAGATGCATCTCAAGACCGGAAGTCTGCGCGACGTGCGCAGCGTGGCGGGTTACGTGCAGGACCGGGCCGGCCGGCGCGTGGTCGTGATATGCCTGCACAACAGTTCACGCGCTGATACCGCCGCCGGGCAGGCGGTGCAGGAGGCCGTTCTTAAATGGGTGTATGAACGGCCCTGACATTTCAGGCTGGACAGTCCTTATGATATGGTCAATCCTTGAATTTCCGGCCGACGAGGTGGACGCATAACATGGCAACCAAATACGTCAACGCAGTGATCTCGGAAGAACAGGGCGAGGGCAGCCTGCCGGTGTTGGAAGGCACGCTTGGGCCCAGCGCCGTGGACATTCAGACGCTGTACGCCCGGCATAACCTGCTCGCCTTCGACCCTGGTTTCCGTTCCACCGCCGCGTGCAAGAGCGCCATTACTTTCGTCGACGGCGACAAGGGCATCCTGCTTTACCGCGGCTATTCGATCGAGGGGCTGGCCGAACACAGCGATTTCATCGAGGTGGCCTATCTGCTGATGCACGGTGAACTCCCGACGCTGGCACAGCGCAAGCAGCTCGACCTGTCCATCGGCAGCCACAACATGCTGCACGAGCAGGTGCTGTCCTTTTACCGCGGGTTTCGCCGTGACGCGCATCCGATGGCGGTCATGGTGGGGGTGGTGGGGGCGCTGTCGGCGTTCTATCACGACGTCATGAATATCCGCGACGCCAACGACCGTCAACTGGCCGCCACGCGTCTTGTTGCCAAGATGCCGATGCTGGCCGCGGCCAGCTTTACCTATTCGATCGGCCGCCCGCAACGTTACCCGAACAACCGGCTTGACTACGCCGCGAACTTCCTGCAGATGATGTTTGGCACCCCGGCCCAGGAGTATGTCGTCGATCCGGTCCTGGCGCGCGCGCTCGACGTGATTTTTATTTTACACGCCGATCACGAGCAGAATGCCTCGACCTCCACCGTGCGGCTGGCCGCCTCCAGCGGCGCCAATCCTTTCGCCTGCATCGCCGCCGGCATCGCTTCCCTGTGGGGGCCGGCGCATGGCGGGGCGAACGAGGCCGTGCTCAAGATGCTGATGGAGATCGGTTCGGTCGAGAATATTTCCAAGGCCATCGATCGCGCCAAGGATAAAAACGATTCATTCCGTCTCATGGGATTCGGCCACCGCATCTACAAGAACTTCGACCCGCGCTCGCGCGTCATCCAGGCGCAGGCGAAGAAGGTGCTGGCGCATCTCGGCAAGGACGATCCGCTGCTGGAAATCGCCATGCGACTCGAGGAAATTGCCCTCAAGGATGAATATTTTATCGAGCGCAAACTGTATCCGAACGTGGATTTCTACTCCGGCATCCTGCTGCGCGCCATGGGGTTCCCGATGAACATGTTCACCGCCGTGTTCGCGGTCGCGCGCACCGCCGGCTGGGTCAGTCACTGGCTCGAATTGCAGGGCGAGTCCCACGGCATCGACCGCCCGCGCCAGATCTACGTAGGCCCGACCCTGCGGCATTATCCGGGGAAGAAATAGCCGCTATGCACAAATATCTGCTGTTAGCGCTGATTGGGCTGATGCTTAGCGGCTGCGCGGCGTATACCGCCACGTCCGGCCGTGTGGCGATCAAGGACGATAGTGCAGCCAATGCCGGCCGCGTGGCAGTCAAGGAAAAAAGCGCAGCCACCGTGGTCCGGTTCAGCGCCGGCGACCGTGCGGTGATCGAGGATTACTACCGGAAATCCGTCCCCGCAAAAACATCCCCGGGATCGATGCCCCTGCTCAAGGGCGGATGGCTGCCTACCGACGTCGGAGCGGAGCCCCTGCCGCCCGCGTTGGAGAGTAAGCTGTCGCCATTACCGTCTTCTCATGCGCGCCAGAAGGTCGGTCGCAACGTTGTTCTCATCGAAAAGAAAACACGCGTAATCGCGGACGTGCTCTACAACGCAGAAAAGTAATCCGTTTACTTCATTTCCGAAATCCGTCCGATGAGCGCCCGGCGTTTTTCGTAGGCCTCGCGCGCGATCGCAATGTCTTCCAGGAAGTAGGGGAGTTCTTCCAGCAGCAACGCTTGCGGGCCGTCCACCAGGGCCTTCTTGGGCACCGGGTGAAAATCCACGAGGACCATGTTGGCGCCGGCGATCACGCCCTGCGCCGTGACATGTGAGATATCGAGCATGCCATCGGGCGCGCGGTCGCGCGAGCCGACGGAGTGCGAGGGGTCGACGCACACCGGCATGCGCGTCAGGCGCTTGAGCACCGGCACATGTGCGAAGTCCACGAAGTTGCGGTGCGGATCGCCCATGTTGGTTTTCATGCCGCGCAGGCCGAAAACAATATTCCGGTTACCCTCGCTCGCCAGATATTCCGCGGCATTGAGCGATTCCTCGAGCGTGATCCCGAAGCCGCGCTTGAGCAGCACCGGAAGCTCGCGCTGGCGTCCGACGATCTTGAGGAGCTCAAAGTTCTGTGTGTTGCGTGTGCCGATCTGCAGCATCACGCCCGTGGGTTTGCCGGTTTTGTGCAACGCCTCCTGAATCTCGTGCAGGTGCGAGTCATGAGTGATCTCCATGGCGATCACCTTGATGCCGTATTTCCCGGCGAGTTCGAACACCCACGGCAGGCATTCCTTGCCGTGGCCCTGGAACGAATACGGATTGGTGCGCGGCTTGTACGCGCCCATGCGCGTGCACACCTGGCCGTTGTCGCGCAGCGCCTTCAGCATCATCTCGACATGCGTCGGATTATCCACGGCACAGAGACCGGCGAAGACGTTGAGATTGTCCTGGCTGAATTCGACACCGTTGTACTCAAAGCCGGTGGGGCGGCTGTCGTCCTTGTGCCGTCCCAGGATGCGGTATTCTTCCGAGACTCGCACCACGCGGTCCACGCCGGGCAGGCTCTCGATCTCGGTCTTGTCGAGCGAAGCGGTGTCGCCGATGAGGTATATTTCGGTCAGCGTCTGCAGGGTGCCGATCTCCTGATGCACCCGTGTCTTGATGTTCGGTTTGTGCGCCAGGTAGTCGAGAACCTGCTGGTATTCCGGCATCTTCTCGGTGAGATCGGCTTTCAGGATAACGATCATGCAGCTTTTCCTTTATTATTCGGTACAGCTCAAGGGCGCGTATTCTAACAGAAGGTCCGTTATCTGAAATTAAAGATGCAACATGCGACTGAAAGCCGCTAAACCCCCGCCCTATGCGTTGAACCGCTCGGTTCTGGAGCAGGAAGTGCGCGTGGATACCTATCGCGCCTCCGGCCCCGGCGGGCAGCACGTGAACCGCACCGAATCGGCGGTGCGCCTGACCCACCTGCCCTCGGGCGTGGTGGTGACGGCCACGGAAAATCGTTCCCAGATCCGCAACCGCGAGGTCGCTTTAGAACGACTGATCGATAAATTGCGTGCGCTGAATCACGTGCCCAAGGTGCGCAAAGCGACCCGCGTCAGCCGGGGTGCGAAACAAAGACGGCTGGATGCCAAGAAGCGCCACGCGATTATCAAGCGCGGCCGCGGCCGGGGGCACGAGGAATATTAGCGTTTCCTCATTCTGCATGCCTGGCAAGATATGCCCGCAGCATTGTCATGCCTGGGGACTTGACGTAGGATGTTTCCACGCCCGACCGGAGTAAACCTAGGAGGTGGGCGGTATTGGCAATTAAAAAAAAGAGGTATGTATGCAAACCGGTACTGTGAAGTGGTTCAATAACGCGAAGGGTTACGGCTTCATCACCCCGAGCGACGGCAGTGAGGATGTATTCGTTCATTTCTCCACCATAGAAGGGGATGGATACAAGAGCCTGAATGAAGGTCAGAAAGTCGAGTTCGAGCATACTCAGGGACCGAAAGGCAAACAGGCCACGCGTGTCATTCCCGGCTGACGACTGACGGACAGACACCGTATCACCGATTTATCGCGCCCCGACAGTGGACGGGGTGAGTTACACTTGCGGGCTTGATTTCCCTGAAGCCGTTGCTTTGATTTTCCCATGTCACTGGAAACACTCACTGAACTGATCAAGAGCTACGGCTACCTCGCCATCCTGATCGGAACGTTTCTGGAAGGGGAAACCATTCTTATCCTGGGCGGGTTCGCCGCGCACATGGGGTTTCTCGAATTGCCGTGGGTGATCGCCAGCGCCATCGCCGGCAGCTTTAGCGGCGACCAGCTCTACTATTATATAGGCCGGCATTTCGGTCGGAAAATCATCGCCAAGCGCCTGTCATGGCAGGAAGGCGCAGAGAAGGTTTACAAACATCTGCATCGCCACAAGAACCTGCTCATTCTTACTTTCCGGTTTTTCTACGGCCTGCGTAACGTAACACCGTTCGCGGTCGGCGCGGCGCATATCTCCCGCTCGCGTTTTTTCACGCTCAATCTGATCGGCGCGATCGTGTGGGCGTTTTCATTCGCGTACGCGGGATATCTCTTTGGCGAGGCCTTCCGCCTGTTACTGGACGACTTCAAGCGTTACGAACTGTACGTGCTGTTTGCCCTGGTCTTCGTGGGCCTGATGATCTGGCTGATTACGCTCATCCGTCACCGCCGCCGGGCGTTGGCGCATAAAAAATAATCTTATGGCCGCGCCACGAGCGGCCTTGTTAATCCTGTTTTCTTTCCAGCGCGACCGCATAAAAGCCGTCGGTGTGGTGACGATGCGGATAAAGCCGAAGGGCGGCGTCATTCATCGTCAGCGGCACATGCCGTCGTGCCAGTATCTCGCCCGCCGGCACCATGTTGAATTCGGGATGTGCTGACAGGAATTTCTCGACGACATCCTCGTTTTCCTCGCGTAACAGACTGCACGTGGCATACACCAGCCGTCCGCCAGGCTTGACCAGCTCTCCCGCGGCGGCAAGGATGCGTTGCTGCATATCCGCGAGCTCCCGCAAATCGATCTCGCGCCATTTGATGTCCGGGTTGCGCCGCAGCGTGCCGGTACCGGAGCAGGGCGCATCCACCAGCACGCGATCGATCTTTCCTTTGAGACGCTGCACCCGCGCATCGCGTTCATGGCTGATCGCCACCATGCGCACGTTGTCGAGCCCCGCGCGCCGGAGCCGTGGCTTGAGTTTCTCCAAACGCTTTGCCAGCACGTCGAAGGCATATACCGTGCCGGTGTTGGCCATGAGCGCGCCGATATACAGGGTCTTGCCGCCGGCGCCAGCGCAAAAATCCACGACCATCTCTTGCCGTTTCGGTTCGAGCAGCAGCGACACCAATTGACTGCCTTCGTCCTGCACTTCGAAAAAACCCTGCTTGAAGCATTGGGTCTTGAAAACGGACGCGCGTTCATTGCGGCGTAATCCGGTGGCGGAATAAGGCGTGGGCAGACACGGGAAACCTTCCGCTGCCAGCTGCGCCTGGGCTTCCTCGCGTTTGGCTTTGAGCGTGTTGACGCGCAAGTCCATTGGCGCGGGCTGGTTCAGCGCGAGCGACAGTGTCAGTGCTTCGGTGTCGCCGAATTGCGCGCGCAAACGTTCCGCCAGCCAATCCGGCATATTCGCCTGAATCGCAAAGGGAAGTGAGGATTTTTCAAGCGTTCGCGCACGCTCGACCATTTCGCGCGCGTCGCCGCGAAAACCCGATTCTTCGAGAGCGCGGGCGCTGTAACCGTGCGTCAGCAGATAGGCCGCCACAACATCTAATAATAAGGGCGCGTTGCCGGCAATGTGTTCGAGCAATCGTTTTTCGCGCAGGCAGCCGTAGACCGTCTCCGCTACGAAGCCGCGGTCACGCACGCCCATGTCCCGATGTGCACGGAAATACCCCTCCATTTGCCGGTCGGCGGGCATTTTTCCGCTGAGAATGCGTTCCAGCAGTTCGGCGGCGGAATTGAGGAGGATTGGTTTAGCCATAGAGGTAGATTGAATAGACAGGATTCACAGGATTTACAGGATTAGTTCTAGATTTTTTTAGATTTTAATCTTGTTAATCCTGTGAATCCTGTCTATTTTCCGTAGCGCTTGAGAAGATCCTGGTACGCGTCGATGCGACGGTCGCGGAAAAACGGCCAAATGCGGCGCACGTCCTCGGTGCGCTGGTGGCTGACTTCCGCCACCAGCACCTCGGGTTTGTCGATGGAGGCCTGGGCGAGAAATTCCCCCTGCGGGCCGGCGATGAAACTCGATCCCCAGAACTGGATGCCGGACGAACGTCCGGAGGGATCGGCCTCGATCCCCACGCGGTTGCACGTCACCAGGGGCAGGCCGTTGGCGATCGCGTGCGCGCGCTGAATGGTGATCCAGGCTTCGCGCTGGCGGTTTTTCTCGGCCGCGTCGTCGCGCGGGTCCCAGCCGATGGCGGTGGGGTAGAGCAGGATGTCCGCGCCGTGCATGGCCATCAGGCGCGCTGCTTCCGGGTACCACTGGTCCCAGCAGACCAGTATGCCGAGCGTCCCGACCGAGGTCGTCACCGGCGTGAAACCCTGGTCCCCCGGCGTGAAAAAGAATTTTTCGTGGTAGCCGGGATCGTCCGGGATATGCATCTTGCGGTACTGGCCTTTCAAGCTGCCGTCGGCGTCCAGCACCACGGCGGTGTTATGGTGCACGCCGGGCGCGCGCCGCTCGAACAACGATCCGACAATCACGACCGCCAATTCCTTGGCCACGTTTCCCAATTCCTGCGTTGTCGGACCGGGGATGGTCTCGGCTTGATCGAAGCGTTTCGTGTCCTCCGTCTGGCAAAAATAAACGCCGGTATGCAGTTCCTGTAACAGGATCAGCCGCGCACCTCGGCCGGCGGCTTCACGGATGCCGGCGAGAGAGCTTGCAAGGTTTTTGTCGCGGTCTTCAGTGCAGGTGTGCTGGACAAGGCCGACTTTGACTGTTGAATTCATGGAGCCAATGGTAGCATGTTCCGCTGCTGATTTATTATGCGCTTGACTGTTAGCAAACGGATTTCTATCTTTTGCACCCCAACCAAAAAGGAGTGACGTATGAAGCGGACGACAATGATTCTGGCAACAGCGCTGTTACTCGCGAGCCCTCTGGCCATGGCGTATCAGGTCACCGGCCCGGTGCTGGAAGTGACCGACAGCAAGATCGTGGTACAGAAAGGCAAGGAGAAATGGGAAATGGCCCGCGACGCCGGCACCAAGGTGACGGGCGACGTCAAGGTGGGCGACAAGGTCACGGTCGAGTACAAGATGACCGCCACCAGTATCGAGTCCAAGGGCGGAGGCAAGGCCAAGGCCAAAGGTAAAGGCAAGAAGTAATCGCAGGTTGTCATATCGAGAAACGGGAAGGTCCGAGAGGGCCTTCCCGTTTTTTTTCAGGCTGTCTGCAGTAGCGAGTTTACCGGCGGTCTACCTCGGCATGCTTGGCATAGCTTCATTGGCTCATTTTGTAGTGAAATTAGCCGATTTTCGGCTTTAATGTCAGTCAGGCGGGCATGGATTGTGCATATCCATCAATTACTTGTCATCAGGCGACTAGTCTTTACGGCTTGTAAGCTCATGCACTACCAACGAGTGAGGATCAGGCAGTGGTGCTGTAAGTAAAGAATTATCGATTCTTTTATGGATGCTGAAAACAGATGACCTGGGATTTTCGCCACACAGTATTATCAGGTTCCATCGCGCGCGGCATGTCAGTCGCGTGGTTCACGCTGATTGTTTCATTATTGATAACGTTGTGGGCATGGCAGCTTGCTCAAGTCAATGCCGAGCGCAATGCCCATGACCGTTTCTACTTTCGCATCAATGCAGTCAAGATCGCCATCGCCGACCGCCTGCGGGACTACGAGGCGGTTCTGCGTGGCGCGCAAGGTCTCTTCAATGCTTCGGATGAAGTGACGCGGGAGGAGTGGCGGGCCTATGTGCAAAGCCTGAAGCTTGATCAAGTCTATCCCGGCATCCAAGGCATCGGGTTTGTCAGGCGAGTTTCCTTTCCGGAAAAGAATGCCCATATCCGCAAGATTCGCGCTGAAGGATTTCCCGACTATACCGTCTGGCCGCAAGGCAAGCGCGCGGAATACCTGCCCGTCATTTACCTGGAACCGTTTTCCGGGCGCAATCTGCGGGCATCCGGCTATGACATTTCTTCCGAGCCGGTGCGCCGTGCGGCTTTGGAGCAGGCGCGGGACACCGGCGAGGCGGCTATTTCCGGCAAGATCACGCTGGTGCAGGAAACCGGGGAAAACAAGCAGGCCGGTTTCATCCTGTTCCTTCCCATCTATCGCCAGGGTGCGTCGATGGATACGGTCGAAGGACGCCGTGACGGACTGTTTGGATACGTGGACATCGCGTTCCGCATGGATGACCTGATGCGCGGTACGCTAAACGCGAATACGCCCGACGTGGATGTCGAAATCTTCGACGGGGTCGGGATGGTGGAGGAGTCGTTGATGTACGATCACGATTTCCTCGTGCGGTTCAACCGGCCGGACGATGAAGCCATTTTTTCCCACACGACGGATCTGAACACCCATGGCCACACCTGGACCTTGCACTTTTCTTCCCTGCCTGCTTTCGAAGCATCCATAGACAAAGACAAGCCACGCCTGGTCCTGGCGGGCGGTACCTTCATCAGCCTGCTTTTCTTCATCATCGCCTGGTCGCTCGTGTCCAGAAAGGCGAGCCTGCTGGCCGTGAACAAACAGCTGAAGGTGGAGATCGCCGAACGCCAGCAGGAGAAAGAGGTGCTGCAGCAGGTCGGTCAAGTCCTTTCGGCGGCAACGGGCGAGACGTTCTTCCGCGATCTGGTGCGCAATCTCGCCGGAACGTTGCAGATGGACTATGCCTTCGTCGGCGAAGTGGATCAGAAAAACAAGTTTCTCATCCATGTCCGCGCGATCTGCGCGCATGGCAGGCTGATTGACAATTTCGATTACGATCTGCGCGGGACGCCGTGTGAAAACGTGATGGGCCAGCGCATCCGCGTTTACTCGGACGGTGTTCAGCAACGGTTTCCGCAAGACAAGCTGTTGCAGGAAATGGGTGGTAAAAGCTATATGGGCGCGCCCCTGTTCGATTCCGCCGGCGAACCCATCGGGCTGATCGCGCTGTTGCACAGCCAGCCGCTCTCCAACTTTCAGCGGGCCGAGTCCATCCTGACCATCAGCGCGGCGCGCGCGGCGGCGGAGCTGGAGCGCCGCCAGGCCGACGCACAGATGCGCCAGCTCTCCAGCGCCGTGGAGCAGACCGCCGATGCCGTTGTCATCACCGACCGCCACGGCGTCATCCAGTATGTCAACCCGGCCTATGAGCAGATCACGGGTTACCCTCTGAAAGAGGTGCTGGGGAAAAATGCCAGCGTGGTCAAATCCGGTGAGCACGGCAAGGGTTTTTACGAGGAGCTGTGGCGGACCGTTGTGGCCGGCCAGGTTTTCCGCGGGGTGATGGTCAACCGCAAAAAGGACGGTTCGCTGTACTATGAGGAGAAAACAATCACGCCGCTGAAGGACGCGGGCGGCAATATCGTGCGCTTCGTCTCCACCGGCAAGGACATCACCCAGCGCCTCCAATCCGAGGAGCGCCTGCACCATCTCGCGCACCACGATCCCCTGACCGGCTTGCCGAACCGTCTGCTGCTGCAGGATCGCCTGAAACAGGCCATGTTGGAAGCCGGCCAGAACGATCGCCTGGTGGCGGTAATGTTCCTGGATCTCGACCGCTTCAAGACCATCAATGACACCCTGGGACATGATATCGGGGACGCCTTGCTGAAAACCGTGGCTGAGCGCCTGGCGATATGCCTGCGCCCCGGCGACACCGTCTCGCGACTCGGCGGCGATGAGTTCACTCTCATTCTGGCCAACGTGGCGCACGTGGACGACGTGACCCGTGTGGCGCAGAAGATTCTGGATCAGTTCATTTCCCCGTTCCGCATCGGGGGGCGCGACCTGTTCGTCAGTCCCAGCATCGGCATCACCCTTTATCCGCTGGACGAGAAGCTGCCCGAGAATCTGCTCAAGGACGCCGACGTCGCGATGTATCGCGCCAAGGAGCTGGGCGGCAACCGGTTGCAGTTCTACACCCCGGAACTCAACCTCCGGGCGGCGCGGCGGCTGGAGCTGGAAACCGGCCTGCGGCAGGCGCTGGAGCGGCAAGAGTTCATTTTGCATTACCAGCCGCTCGTGGACATGCGCACCGGCCGGATCCGGGGCATGGAAGCGCTGCTGCGCTGGCAGCATCCCGAGTTCGGATTAATTCCGCCGCTCGATTTCATCCCGCTGGCCGAGGAGATCGGACTGATCATCCCCATTGGTGAATGGGTGCTGAAGACCGCCTGCGCCCAGATCCAAGCCTGGCACAAAACCGGCTTCCCGACGCTGCAGGTGGCGGTCAATCTCTCGAGCAAGCAGCTGCGCGACAAGAACCTGATTGCCGCCGTCCGGCAGGCGCTGGCGGAGAGCGGGATCGAGCCGCGGTATCTCGACCTGGAACTGACCGAGAGCGTGCTGATGCAGGACATGGAGCAGGCCACCACGATTCTGAAGGAGCTGAAGGCGGTCGGGATATCCTTTTCGCTCGATGACTTCGGTACCGGTTATTCCTCGCTCAGTTACCTCAAGCGTTTCCCCATCGATTACCTGAAGATCGACCGTTCGTTCGTGCGCGACATCACCACCGACCCCGTCGGGGCGGGCCTCGTCAAGGCCATCATCGCCATGGCCAACGTGCTCAGGATCAAGGTCATTGCCGAAGGGGTGGAGACCTATGAACAGCTGGATTTCCTGCGATCCCATGGGTGCGACATCACGCAGGGTTATTTCTGCAGCAAACCCCTCGCCGCGGAGGACTTCACCGAGCTGCTGCAGGACTGGGATCGGTTACGCGTGGGTAAATGCAGCACCCAGAACCGATAAGGCGGGCGAGTGCCATGGAACCATGGCGCGAGCATTTAAATGCAGCCGCTTGCCCATATTCGCTTAACGTCGCCGCAGGCGACCCGGACTACAGCACCCCTTCCGGCAATTGCATGGTCACGCAATGCAAGCTGCCGAATTGATAAATCAGCGGCAGACAGTTGATCGGCACGATCTCGCGATCCGGAAAGCATGTCTTCAGGCTCGCCAATGCCGCCGCGTCGGCCGGATCTTCATAGGTGGGTACCAGCACCGCACCATTGATGATGAGGAAGTTCGCGTAGGTGGCGGGCAAACGGTTTCCGTCCTCATCGAACTTCGCGCGCGGCCAGGGCAGGGGTACGAGCCGGTAGGGTTGACCGTCGGCGGCGCGGTAGGTTTTCAGCCCATCCTCCATCGCCTTCAGTTCCGTGTAATGCTCGTCTTGGGGGTCGTCACAGCTCACATAGGCAATAGTGCTGCGGTCGCAGAAGCGCGCCAGCGTATCGATATGGCTGTCGGTGTCGTCACCGGCGAGATAACCGTGTTGCAGCCACAGAATCTGGTTTATCCCGAGCGATCCCATGAGCCGCTCTTCAATCTGTTGTTTCGATAGTTTCGGGTTGCGCGTGGGCGCGAGCAGGCAACGGGTGGTGGTAAGCAAGGTGCCGGAGCCATCCACCTCGATCGAGCCGCCCTCGAGGACCATGTCCACGGTCTGCATCGGGGCGTGGCCGAAAGCATCCATGCCGTAAAGTTTGCGGCTGATCTGGTTGTCGAGCTCGTAGCCGAATTTTCCGCCCCAGCCGTTGAATCCGAAATCGAGCAACATGGTTTCGCCGTGGCACACAACCGTGAGCGGTCCGTGATCGCGCGCCCAGGTGTCGTTCGATGGGACCGTGCGCAGCATGACCCGCCCCATGTCCACGCCGGCTTCGGTAAGCAGTTCGCCGACACGCTCGCGGTGCGCCCGGTCGTAGCAGGAGATCAGCACTTTTTCGCGCAGACTTACCTGCCGCGCGATTTCGGTAAATACCGGTTCCACCTGTATCAAGCGCTTGGCCCAGTCGCCGTGCGCATGCGGCCAGGTGAGCATGACGCCGCTTTGCGGCGCCCATTCAGGAGGGAGGTAGTTGCGGCAGCTGTCGGTCATGGGATTTTTTCGCTTCAGAATCAAAAATCCGGCGTATGCTAGCGTAGCCATCCGGTCTTCGCCAGACAGTCGCTTTCCTCGGATAGTTTGATTTCTGTCGGCAACTGGTTTTGAATGGCGCCTCTTTTTGCCCAACCCGGAGTCGAGATGTCCCTGATTCGCCCCTTTGCCGGCCTGCGCCCGGCGCCCGGCCGCGCGGCCGATGTGATCGCGCCGCCCTATGACGTCCTGAACACGGATGAGGCGCGCGTACGCGCTGCCGGCAAGCCGTGGAGTTTCCTGCACATCTCCAAGCCCGAGATCGACCTGCCCGCGGGCACTGACCCATACAGCGTCGCTGTTTATGCCAAGGGCCGGGAGAATTTCCGGAAGCTGCTCGACGCCGGCGTGCTGCGCAGCGATCTCGCACCTTACTATTATGTCTACCGGCTGGTGATGGGCACGCACCAACAGACCGGCATCGTGGCCGCGGCTTCCGTTCCTGACTACGATACCAACCGCATCCGCAAGCACGAGTTTACCCGCCCGGACAAGGAAGACGATCGCGTGCGGCAGATCGAGGCGCTCAATGCCCAGACCGGCCCGGTGTTTCTGACTTACCGGCGATCATCGGTCGTGGATACGATTATCGACGAAGTCGCGCGCGCTGCTCCGGAAGTGGACATCACCGCCGACGACGGCGTGCGCCACACGCTATGGGTGATGCGCGATCGTCAACAGATCGACGCGATCACCGTCGCTTTCGACGCCATGCCTTGCCTCTACATCGCCGATGGGCATCACCGCTCAGCCGCGGCCTCGCGCGTGGCGGCGGCTCGGCGTGCCGCCAATCCGATGCCTACCGGCAACGAGGCTTACAATTATTTCCTCTCCGTCATTTTTCCCGATAACCAGATGCAGATTCTGGATTACAACCGCGTGGTGAAGGATTTAAATGGATTGGAGCGCGAGGAGTTTCTGCAAAAAATCGCGAACGCTTTCAGCGTCAAGCCGGAATCGGCGGCGGTAAAACCGGGACGTCCGGGAGAGTTCGGTCTCTACCTGAAAGGCCAGTGGTATCGCCTGAACATCAAATCCGAACGCATTCCCGCGAATGATCCGGTGAAACGGCTGGACGTGAGTCTGCTTCAGGACAGCCTGATGACGCCGGTACTCGGGATTGGCGATCCGCGCCGTGACAAGCGCATCGATTTCGTCGGCGGGATTCGCGGCCTGAAGGAACTGGAACGGCGCGTGGATTCCGGCGAGATGGCTTGCGCGTTTTCACTGTTTCCCACTTCCATCGCGGATATGATGGCAGTGGCCGACGCCGGTCAGGTGATGCCGCCCAAGTCCACCTGGTTCGAGCCCAAGCTGGCCGACGGGCTGGTGTCGCACGGGTTGGATTAGCCGGTTTACCGAATCCAGCGGCGGGCGATCAGCCGGCCGAGACCATAGCCGAGCGGCATTGCAATCAGCAGGTAAATCGGCAGAAACAGGAAACCGATGCTGGCGGTGGAGCCGCGCGCGGTCAGAATCGCATAGTGTCCCCAGACTGACACGGCGATCATCGCTGCCGCCGCGAGCAGCAAGGCCAGGCGCCGGCGGCGCATGACGAGCGCGCCGTGCCGCGGCGCGGTGCCGAGGTGAAACAAGGCAAACACCGCGTAGACGGCAAATGGCGCCGCGCTGAGGAGCGAAAGGAACAGTAGCCCGCTGTCCGGACCGAACAGGCGCAGGTAAAGGCCGTCGAAGAACGTGGCCGGCGCTTGCTGGCGGTACCATACCTCGACCCCGATCTGCATGACCCACGGCAAGAGTACGCCAACGACCAGACTGCCCCAGTACAAGGCGAGCGTCAGGCCGCGCGTGCGCGGGTCGGCGGGTATCGATTCGGTCGAAGCGGTCATCGCTGGTTTTCTCCCATGAGCAGAAGCGCATGTCCGGCGGCATCCCGGATCACCGGTTCGCGGTCTTCGAGCAGCGCGCGCACCGCGGTGGCGGCTTCCCGTGCCGATGGACCCATGGCGCCGAGAGTCTCGACCGCCGTGTAACGCACGATGTCCTCGGGGTGCTGAAGCAGTGGTACCAAATCAGTTGCCAGCGGCGCGGCCTGCGGCCCCAGCATGGCGAGCTTGCGCAGAGTATAAAGCTGTGACTCGCGGTCCCGGACGAGCATATAGCGGGCGACCGAGAGTTCGATCGCGATCGGATGTGCCTCATTGATGCGCTGGGCCGCGAACTGGGCGAGTTGCTTAACCGCCGGGTTCGGATCCTGTGCCAGGCGTTGTAGCGTAGGCAACGCCTCGGTGGCCGCCGACGGCGGAAAATCGAAATTGAATGCCGCCACGGCGGCATGACGCACGTGATACACCGGATCGTCCAATGCGGCGATCAGTGCCGGGACGATCTGCGCCGCCGGCACACCGATGCGCGCGAGCGCGCTCACCGCGCGATCCCGCACCAGCGCGTCGGCGTCGTGCGTGGCCGCAACCAGCGCTGGTACCGCCGGCCGTGCAAACAGGCCGAGACCGCCGAGGGTTTCGGCGGCACGGCGCCGCGCCGGCAGATCGGGCGAACGCAACGCCGTTTGCGCCGATTCCATCGCCGCGCGTGCCGCCGTCAGATCGATCCGGCTCAGGGCGACGGTGGCATCCGGTGCATTGCGCGAGAGCGGATCTGAGGTCAACTTGAGCAGACGCGGCGCGGCGGCGCGCGCGGCGTTTCCCAGTTCCTGCAAACGGAAAGTGGCCGCTTGGCGCTCGCGCAAGCTGTTGCTGTCGAGGTGGCGGATCAGGAACGGGACCATCGCGCTGCTTTTCTGGTAGGCGTAAAACCCGCTGCCGGCCAGAACCAGCAGCATGAGCAATGCCAGGTGCAGGGCGATCTCGCGCTTGGTCATGAAACCAGTTTAGCACCCGTGGGACACGACTTTGGGAATCCGCGGTCTGGTGTCATCGACTAACGTTGGCCGTTGTTGCTGACGGCCGCAAGAATTGAATCGAGTGCACGCACTGGCAAAATCCGCCGCAGCACGGCGAAAAGAGTCGTCGGAAAAGTCACGGCATAGCGCGCCTTGGGCCGGCGCGCCTCCAGCGCCTTGATCGCTTGCTTCAGCACCGCTTCCGGCGGGAGCGTGAAGGGCAGGGGTTTCCCTCCTCCCAGTCGTTGTTCCACGCGTGCATAGTATTCACGGTGCACGCTGTGTTCCCGGTCGATGTGGCGTTTGAACGCCACATAGGCGTTGGCGCGGAAGCGGCTGGTGATCGGACCGGGTTCAATGAGCGAGACGTGTATATTGGTATTGCGCAGTTCCAGACGCATCGTGTCGGACAGTGCCTCGAGCGCGAACTTGGCGGCGTTGTACGCGCCGCGATAAGCGAAGCATACGATGCCGAGTATCGAACTGATTTGAATAATGCGGCCTTCACCCTGGGCGCGCATGGCGGGGATGATCAGGTTGGTCAGTTCCTGCGTGCCGAAGACGTTGGTTTCGAATTGCGCTCGCAACGTCGCACGCGACAAATCCTCGACCGCTCCGGGTTGGCCGTAGGCGCCGTTGTTGATGAGCGCGTAGAGCCGGCCCTGCGTACGCGCGAGGACCGTTTCCACGGCCGTGCGGATCGAACTCGAGGAATCCAGATCGAGCGGAAGGCTTTCAAAACCGGCTTGCGTCAGGGATTCGACATCGGCCGTCTGGCGCGCCGTGGCGAACACCCGGTAGCCGTGCTGCTTCAGACCGCGCGCCAGACAGTTACCGATGCCTGACGAGCAGCCGGTGATCAGCACGCTTTTCTGTTCCATGGAAGTAGGCTCGCTGATGTTTGACGGTGCGGCTGACCGGAAAGGTTGCGTCACACCGGAAGTGACTGTAGGGTGTTTATTATCGTAGTTCAATAATATACCCAGAGCGATGCCCGACATTCATCCCAGCTTGCTGATCGCGCAAGAGGCGGAACTCGATGCCGAGGTGTTGCTGTCCTTTGCGCCGCCCGAGCGCCAGCGCCGGTTCGGCGCGCTGGCGGATATCCGGAAAGATATTGAGGGATCGGTTTTGGTGGTTACCCCGGAAATGGCCCAAGCGGCACTGGCACGACGCAAGACCGAAAATGCCTCGTCCTCCAAGTTTGCCGTTATTCTTTGGGTGAGTGACCCTCAGCAAAAGATGGATCGTGTCCTGCTCGATCACCCGCAGGTGGCGGGTGTGCTGGATGCCCGCTGCTCGAAGGAAGTGGTGTATGCCGCGCTCAAATCGGCGATGGCTCTGTTGCGGCAAGGCGGCGAGCAACGTGCGGCGCAGATGCTCGAGCACGTGCTCGAGATCGGACGCGCGCTGGCCTCGGAGAAGGACCTCGACACGCTGCTCGGGCTGATTCTCACGCATGCCCGCCATCTGACCGGAGCGGATGGCGCCTCGATCTACACCCGCGACGGTAACGGCAAACTCTATTTCCGCCTGTGGCAGAATGCTTCCACCGGCGCCACCTCCGATGCCCAGAAAACCCTGGTCGGCGAGTACAGTATCGCTAGCCATGTCGCGCGTCAGGGCAAGGCGGTAATGCTGGATGACGCCTACGCGATTGCCCCGACGGCGCCGTATAAATTCAATCCGGCCTCGGACCGCTCCATCGGTTACCACACCAAATCGCTATTGACGGTGCCGCTCACGAACAAGGCGGACGAGGTGGTCGGTGTATTGCAGCTCATCAACCGCAAGAACAACCCGGATGCCGTGCTGCGTCGGCCGGAAGATTTTGAAAACAACGTGCTGCCGTTCGATGAATCGGACCGCGCCATCGCGCTGGCGCTGGCGGGACAGGCGGGGGTGGCGCTCGAGAACAGCATGCTGTACGCCGACATCGAGAACCTGTTCGAGGGTTTCATCAAGGCCTCGGTGCAGGCCATCGAGGCGCGCGATCCGACCACGGCCGGTCATTCGTTCCGCGTGGCCGACTTCACCGAGCGCATTGCCGTGGCCGCGGACCGGGCCGACGCGCCCGCCCTGCGCGATATCAGCTTCACGAAGGAACAATTGCGTGAGCTGCGTTACGCTTCCCTGCTGCACGACTTCGGCAAGGTTGGTGTGCGCGAGAACGTGCTGGTCAAGGCCAAGAAACTGCAGCCCGCGCATCTTGACCTGCTCAAGCAGCGCTTTCGCTACGCGCGCGCCAGTCTGGAGCGGCGCGCCTACCGCCGTCTGCTGGAATTGTATGAGGCGCGGAACCGGGATGCCGGTGGATTTGAAGCGCGCCGCCGGGAAATCGAGCAGGAAATCGCCGCCGACCGGGCGCGCCTGGACGAGTTCCTGCAACATGTATTGCGCGCGAACGAGCCGACGGTTTCACACGAACAAATAAGCGCTGAACTGGCTGCGGTGGTCACGTTCCGTTTCCCCGGCGAGGACGGCGAAGACCTCCCGCTGCTGCACGACTTCGAGTTCGCCGACCTGGCGCTCTCCAAGGGCAGTTTGAACGCCGAGGAGCGCGCCCAGATCGAATCGCATGTCAGCCACACCTACGCGTTCCTGAGCCTGATTCCGTGGACGAAAAATCTGGCGAACCTGCCCG
>Ga0209515_10003894_pt1 | contig 20695 bp, 22 predicted proteins | sample Subgroupgradi54m_FD_187454 | JGI IMG/M metagenome (GOLD analysis project Ga0209515, IMG submission 187454) | Subsurface groundwater microbial communities from S. Glens Falls, New York, USA - GMW60B uncontaminated upgradient, 5.4 m (SPAdes)... ...
AATGGCTGGGCAAACTTTAGAAGATGATCCACCACCAGCAGTGCTGGATGTTGAATTGGCGGTGTTTGAGGCACCAGCGGTCCCCGCAGCGCACCCTTGCACTACAACGTTGGAACTGTTTAATGTAACCGCGCCATTTCTTGCCAGAAGTCTTCCCCTAACAACTGAACTGCCGTTATCTGTGATCGATGTTAGGGCCAGTACATTTCCTGCAAGGTTAGTAGAAGTCCCAAGGGTGGCTGAAGAGCCGACTTGCCAGTAGACGTTGCAGGCCTGTGCACCGCCAATGAGGACGACCCGGCTGGAAGATGCCGTAATAAGAGTAGATGCCATCTTGAAGATGAAAACTGAATTGGCATTCCCCCCTCCATCGAGTGTCAAAGTCCCTGTAATCCCGAACGTACCCGCAGCAGAGTCGTATGTCCCATCCGTCAGAGTTGTCCCGCCGAGTTCTGTGGCTACAGTCGCAGTCGTTGTTCGGCTGGCAGCATCGTTATATGCCGTGGTCAAGTCGGTTTTGGCTGCAGTGAGCAGACCGGCGTTAGTCTGCAGACATGCAGTACCACTACCACCGCCGCCTGTATATCCGCCATTAGTATCGTATATTGTCCCTGTCACTTGAGCACATGTTAATCCGGTAATTGCAGTGCCGCCAGTTGGGCTTAAACCAACATCCCCGACTACAGCAGTAGGAGCGCCTGTGTTTGAGATGGCAGATCCCGCTAAAACCGCGAAATTGTCAGATGTTTGAAGGTTAACTCTTGGATGCGAGGCGAATGCTTTTGGTAGAGGTATAAAAGTAAACTGCATTAAAATAACGAGTAGTAATGCTGTAAACTTCATTATTTTATTCAGGATTTTCATATACTACAAATATGTAATATAATTTATTTATATGCTATTCTTATTTCTTTGTCAATAAACAAATTACTTTTTTCCCTTTAGGCTTCTTTTTCTTTTAGTTGGCGTTGTTTCCTGTGTGTGAACTTCTAATGCAGCAACATAATCCATTACCTGATTTTTTGCATTTACGAGCGCTTTTGTTACCCTTTTTCTGGTTTTTTTATCTTTTAGCGCTATTGAAACCGCAACGCCTGCTATTGCAACCGCTCCTGCTACTCCGGCAGCCGCATATCCCATTGTGTTTTTGCCATCTCGTTTTTTTTGACCTATGGTTGTCATCTCCTTTGTCTATCCGTGCATAAGTAGTCTTGCTATAAATAATACTACTAATGAGCCTCCAACTGCTACTACAAAAGACATTACATTAAATCCTGTTACTCCGACTCCAAAAAACATCTGCCCCAGATAACCACCTACTACTGCTCCAATGATTCCAAGAACAATAGATCCTAAAATGCCCTGAGAACTAGGCGCAATGAAATTTGCAATGCTTCCCGTAATTAGACCAAAAATTAACCAATAAATTATATCCATATTTTTCACACCCTCTCCTGGTACTTAAATATTCCGGGTAAATTAATTTTCCTGCTGTTGTCCCGAGAGTATTCGTACCAGCTTAACAATTCCGAATGCCAATGCTATATATACAATAATTGCAACCAGAGTGGATGGTTCGAGAACCGAAGTTGTTTCCACCCCTTGTGCAAATCCCCTATGGAATATTCCTTCAAACGGCAACATAAAAATTCCTGTTAGTCCATAAATTAAACTTACAAAGCTTGAGATACCTGCGCCCGTTAATTTGAGAACCAGACGAAAAGCCAAAAGTATCTCCACCGCGCCAAAGAAAAAATATATTAAATATTCAACCGTCTGATAACTGGTTGCTTTTCTTTTAGTTGGAGTTGTAACTACTGTTTCTTTTATTGTTTCTGTCATTTTTTTTAAACCTTTTCTAATTTAAGCTTTTAATCACTGTTTCTTTTGGCAAGTAGCTGGTCAATGCTCTTTCTACAAGATTAGTCAAAGTTATTTCTTCAAAAACCGCTTGAGCTCTGGCATGTTTTACAATAGAAGGATTAACAAAGAGGGTTATTCGTTGTTTTTTAATAGCTGTTGTAATACTTATAATAGTACAACCAGTTGAAGTGCTTGTCAACCAGCATAAATCAATGCGTCTCAAGTCTAATTCTTCTGTCTTAAGAATGCGTGGTTAGGGTTTAGCGAGGTGCCAGACTGTGCCGACTCCATCCCCTAGGATATCGCCGGGTTTTGTGTCTTTCTGGTAGAAATACAATGGCATATTTTTGTACGCATATTGCATAGTTCCGTCGTTTCTCTTAATAGTTGTAAAATTTGCTGGCAAGGACGAAGCGACATTTGAACCCGGACCATATGGAGGCCATATTGCTGCACAACTATCATTGCAACTACTCACACCCTGCTGGTCCTTGTCAAAAACATAAAGCGTCATTCCTTTAGGATCTGTAAGGAAATTTCCTTTTACAGGATCTGTTTTTGTCATTACAATACCATTTGTAACAGATACGCTTGGTGGAGTCGGAGAGCTGGTTGCAACAGGAGTTGGGGTTGGGGATCCGCCAATTAAAGCTCTAAATTGATGTCTTCCAAAATAACCTAAAACTACTACCAATACTACAGCTGCTATCCAAACCCAGGTATTCTTCATATATTCATGATAATTACTTTATTGATTTTTTGTCAATACCCAAAAGATTTAATTTCGGTTGCGTAAAAATGCGGGCTGTAGCCGAAGCGAAGTCCCTTTTTTGATTAGTTTTTTTGTCTCAAAAATGCGGGAATGTCCCATGAGTCGTCTTCTTCTCCTGCTGGGGGAATATCTTCGTCTCCAATAACCGGTGGTTGTTCCTCGTTTGAAGAAGAATCCAGCCTGTGAGGCATTGGTGTAACAAATTCTTTCAGGGTCTGGCGCGTTGAATCAAACCCTGTTGCAATAACAGTGATTTTGATTTGATCTCTCATTGCTTCGTCTATTGTTGCTCCAAAAATAATATTTGCGTCAGGATCAGCAGCTTGCGCAATAATCTTTGATGCTTCATCAACCTCTGTCATTGTCAGGTCAGGCCCGCCGATGATATTAAACAATACACCCCTTGCTCCCTCCATTGATATCTCGAGAAGTGGACTTGCAATTGCTGCCCTTGCTGCTGCCTGTGCCCTATTTTCTCCAACTCCGGTTCCAATTCCCATAAGGGAAGATCCTGCATTAGTCATGATGGTTCGAACATCTGCAAAATCGACATTTACAAGTCCGGGCATGGTAATTAGCTCCGAGATACCTTGAACACCTTGAGTCAAAACAGAGTCGGCAACTTTAAATGCTTCCAGAAGTGATAATTTTTTATCAACAACATCTAAGATCCTCTGGTTTGGAATAACAATTAAAGTATCGACCTTATCTTTTAGCTCTTCTATTCCTGCTTCTGCTGCAACCATTCTTCTTGTCCCTTCAAAAGCAAAAGGTTTTGTTACAACTGCAACAGTGAGTGCCCCTGCTTCTTTGGCTGCTTTTGCAATAACCGGTGCCCCTCCTGTTCCCGTTCCTCCACCCATTCCGGCTGTAAGAAAAAGCATGTCTGTGCCTTCGATCATTTCCTTAACTTTTTCGTAAGATTCTTCAGCTGCCTGTTTTCCAATTTCTGGATCTCCACCTGACCCTAAACCTTTAGTAAGATTTTCGCCTATCTGGAGTTTTGTCGCTGACTGGTTTAGAAGTAAAGCTTGGGCGTCTGTATTTACAGAAATAAAATCGACTCCGCCGATATTTCCCTGGGAAATCATTGTGTTGAGGGCATTTGATCCTGCTCCACCAACTCCCATAACGCGGATTTTTGCAAAGTTGGTTGTTTGAGGCTTAATGAGCATAGGATAAATCTATCAAATATTATGCGACGTTGTCAACAAGGACGTTAGGGCATAAAAGACTTAATAAAAGAGATTGCTTTTGAAATTTGTTTGCTTATTGGAATATTGGGAAGCTGCGGAATTGCAAGACCAAATGGAAGCTGTGACTCTGCTTCGACACTTCTCCCGTATACTGCAAGCCCGACCGCAGTTGCAAAAGACGGACTTTGAATTTCGTCTATTATTCCTTTTATATTTATTGGTTTTCCAATTCTAACCGGCATTGCGAGCATTCTTTTTGCCGCTTCTATTGCTCCGACTGTTAAAGCTCCTCCTCCTGTTACTACGAGACCCGACGGAGTCTGTCCTCCAAAACCAGATTTTTTTATTTCCAGTCCCACAAAAGTAAAAATTTCGTTGAGTCTTGGTTTTATGATTCCTTCGATTAAAGTTTTTTCCGAAACTTTTGTAAGCTCTTCCTGCAAATTTAAAGAAGAAAGATCAATTTCATCGGTTTTTCCTTCCAGATTTTGCTCTTTTTTTCTCGATGGACTTGAAAGCAAAAGTTTTATTTTTTCAGCAGACTCAAGAGAAATCCTAAGACCTATCGCCAGATCATTTGTAATATGCCGTGCCCCAATTGGAAGAACCGAAGAATAAGCGACCGATCCTTCAGTATAAATAGATATGTCGGTCGTCCCTGCTCCTATATCGACTAAGACCACTCCAAGTTCTTTTTCGGTGTCGGTCAAAACTGCAAGGCTGCTTGAGTAACCCGAAAAAACAACAGCGTCAACGTCGACTCCAACTTCGGAAAAAGCTTTCTCAAGATTTCTGATTGACGTACTGTATGCAGAAATAATATGGGTGTCGACTTCAAGCCTTACCCCTGTCATTCCAAGCGGCGCCTTAACCCCTTCCTGGCCGTCGACTATATAACTTCTTGGAAGAACATGAATAATCTCTCGGCTCGATGGAAGAGAGACAGCTTTTGCCGCGTCTATAACACGTGCTAAGTCACTTTCTGTTATTTCTGCGTCGGGATTAGAAACTGCAACAACTCCTCTTGAGTTAAGGGATTCTATATTGTCTCCTCCGATTGATGCAATAATATGGGACGCGGAAAAACCGGCCATTCTTTCAGCACCTTCCAAAGAGGAATTTATTGAAAGAACCGCTTCTTCTATGTCGACTATCTGGCCTTTTCTGACCCCACCTGATCTTGTCTCCGCAACTCCTAAAACATTTACAGTATCTTCATCGACCTTTGCGATAATGCTGACAATTTTTGAGGTTCCGATATCTACACCAACAATTATTTTACCGTCTGTCATAAATGGTTTTGCATTTTCAAGCTTTGCTTTAGAACTTTAGTTCGCAAGCTCTGCTTATAAACAAAGTTTGAAAGCTCTGCTTAGAACTCGATTAGAAACACAGTCATAATCGAATTAAAATTCGATTATGGGCTTATCAAAGCGTAAATCGAGTTTCTTGAATTTTTTCCCCTCTATTGTAAGCCGAGAGAGGATTAATTGTAAAGAGGAGATTTGCGATTGCCAGCTTTTCCCTGAATCAAAATATACCATTCCCTGATCCTTTAAAAAAATAATATGGGACGAATCAGTCGCAACTTCTACTTTTGTAAACTGTATATTATTTTTGTAGAGTAACTCTTCCAGACTTTGTTCTTTTGAGATTTTTCCCTGGGCAAGAGGGCTTATAAAGAAAATGTGTTTGGAAATAATTGTTTTTGAAAAATAAAAAACAAGAACCGCAAGGAAAAAAAGCAACAAAAGCGAAAAAAATAAATAGGGGAATTTTTTATAGAATTCTCTCTTATGTTTGACTAACATTCAAGACAACCTCCCCTATTTTTTCTTCGGGATTTTGTAAAAGTAAATCTTCGCTGACTCTATAACTATTTAAGTTAGCAAGAATACTTTTTATAACATCGACAAAAATTGTCGGGTTAAGGTCCTTTTCCTGGTGAACCTTTGCAAGCCCCACTTTTTTTACAAACTCGGCGTTTATTTTTTGCTCTTTGCCCTGGGGCAAGGGAATTAAGAAACAAGGCTTATTTAAATATATCAGCTCAGTAATCGTATTTATTCCAGCTCTGGAAACAACCAAATCTACTTTTCTTAAAACTTCCCCAACTTCTGTTGCGTTAAGAAATTTTTTTACGAAATAATGGTTTTTATTTTCTAAATCTTCCCGTAAAAAAGACAGTCTTTCAAAATCCTTAAATTCTTTAGTATCTCCTGTCTGGTGAATAATTCTAAAATTTTTAGCAAGCCTGTGTAATGAACCTTCAACAAGCTCGTTAATCGTATGGGATCCGAGACTTCCTCCTGTTATATAAATAATATAAGTCGAACTTTTTTTAGGTTCATTAATGCGGGCTTGAATTATTTCTTTCCTGATAGGATTACCTGTCAAAACTATTTTTTCTTTTGGAAAGGAATTTTCAGAAGTCCTCCACGAAATACAAACCTTACTTGCAAAAAACGATGCAATTTTATTTGATAGTCCGGCTGTTAATGTTTGTTCGTGAATTACAATTGGGATCCGCAGAATTGCAGCGGAAAAAATAACCGGCAATTGTACATATCCGCCAAACCCTACAACAACGTCCGGCTTAAATGATCTTAAAATAAAAAAAGATTGAAAAAATCCTATCGGAAATTTGAGAAGCGAAGGAATAGTATGGATTGTAAATTTGCGCTGAAGCCTTCCTGTAATAAGAGACTTGAATTTGATTCCTAATTTTTGAATCTCCTGATACTCAAAGGACAAAGCTCCATCTCCCTCCAATGCATGTTTTCTCCCGATAAATAAAATCTCATGCTCTTTTAATTTTTCTACAACAGCCAGTGCCGGAGTAATATGTCCCCCAATAACAACAATTTTCATAAATTAATAAAGTTTTCCTCCAATAACTGCATTTTCTTTATCAGGTACTACAAGAATACAATCATGATTCTCGTCTGGTACTCCTAAAGTTAAAACTTCAGAAATAAATGAGGCAATCTGTCGGCTAGGAAGATTTACTACGGCTAAAACTTTTTTGCCGACAAGCTCATCTTTTTTATAATATTTTACTAACTGAGCGCTTGAATGTTTTACTCCAATTTCCGAACCAAAATCAATCGTTAATTTATAGGAAGGTTTACGGGCTTCTGGAAAATCATTTACTTCTATAATCTTACCTACCCGAATATCTAAATTATTAAAATCATTAATCGTTGCCATAATTAAACCTCATATTTTTAAAATCAGATTGAGAAGCTCAGGAAATTCAGTTACCCCATCCTTAGCATTATAATGTCCTCTCTTTTCATGAATTAAAGTTTGCGCATTAAGTTTTTCTTTAAATAATTTACTATTATCAAGATTTACCCATGAATCATCTTTTGAATGAATTGCTATGAACTTATTGCAATGCTTTCTGATATTCTCCCAATTAATTGGAGTTTCAAAGAAACTCGAGAGTTCGCCTTTATAACCTTCGTAATCAAGGTCACGGCCGAATCCTGCAACAAGAACCGCACACCCGATTTTCGAACTTCCTTTAAGTGATTCTATAAATCTAAGAATAGTTATGCAGCCTAAGCTGTGACCAACTAATAAAACGTTTTCGCTCGGATTTTTAACAACTTGATGAAGATATCCAACCCATGAATAAAAATCTGGGTTCATGGTATTTGGCATTTGTGGGACAACGACTTGGTATCCTTTTTTCTCGAGTTCGCTTTTAAGCCAGGGGATCCAATGAAGATTTGGATTTCCTTCCCATCCATGAATTATAAAAACTCTTTTTTTCATGATTTTGTGCTTTGCTTTGAAATGTTTAAGAGTATCCCGATTGCTGAGAGATTAACAATTAGGGCCGAACCTCCGTAGGATATAAAAGGTAAGGGTACTCCTGTTAGAGGCAAAAGGGCTGTTTGGGATGCAAGATTAATTATTGTCTGCACCGCAATTGCGGTAGTAATTCCTGCTGCCAGAAGTTTTCCGAAATTATCTTTTGCTTTTGCGGCAATCCTAAAACCTACTAAAATCAAAAGTGCATAAACTCCGATTATAAATATTGAGCCGACAAATCCTATTTCTTCTGCAATAATTGCAAAGATTGAATCTGTAGTATTTTCCGGTAAGTATGCATACTTCTGCAAAGAATTTCCAAAACCTACACCTGTTAGCCCACCCGACCCCAGTGCTATTAAAATTTGCCGGACATGGTAAGAATAGCTTTGAGGAGAAGAATTTACGTCAAAAAAAGTCGTTAATCTTTGAGCCCTATAGGGAGAAAATTTCGCCGCCAATATTCCTAAGACACCAAAAACAGGAATAATTCCTATAAATTGCCAGAGGGGGGCGTCCGATAAAAAATACATTACTAAAGCAACTGCAAGAATAATTGCAGCTGTCCCCATGTCGGGCTCTGCAATTATTAGGAAAAGAACAAGCCCTAAAAGCAAAAGAAAAGCCAAAAGCCTCTCTTTTTCCCGATTGGAAAACCAGGCTGCAAGATAAATAACCAGCGAAAGCTTTGCAAACTCAGAGGATTGGAGAATAAAAAATTTAAAATTTACCCACCTGTGGGCACCGAGAATATATACTCCAATTCCCGGAATAAATACCATTACTAAAAGTGTGATGGAGAGCAAAAGGATAGGAAGTGAAAGGACGTAAAACTTGCGATAATCAAAAAACGAAAAAAAGGAAAGTCCTGCAAGCCCCAAAATAACCCAGAATAGTTGATCTTTTATATAATGGTATTTGTCACCAAAATCTTTAAGAGAAACATAAGAAGAAGCATCATAAATCATGAAAAGTCCGAAGAGGGTAAGAAAAACAGCGGAAAGGACAAGAAGAAGACTGTTTCTTTTCATTTAATGAAGGCTATGTAAAGTCCCAATATTGCAAAGAAAAAACCTAATAACCATCCTCGCATAACGGTCCGGGGCTCTCCCCATCCGCGCCTTAGAAGATATAAATGTAAAGGGGCAACAGGAAGTATTCTTCTTTTTAAAAATCTTTTGCCAAGAAGCTGAATCAAGGATGAAGCAACTTCCAGAACAAAAACTCCTCCAATAACTGCAAGCGCAACTGTTTTCCCCGTCAAAAGTCCGATAATAGCAAGTGATGCTCCAAGAGACATCGACCCTACGTCTCCAAGCCAGATTCTGGCCTTATAAATATTGAAATACAAAAATGCCGAAACACTCCCGATTAGAATTGCAATAAATATTGCAAGGCCCGGGTCAACATTTGTTGAAATCGTTAAAAAAGCCAAAAGCGAAATAAGAAAAAGTCCTGCTGCCAGCCCGTCCAAACCATCAGTAATATTAAAAGCATTAACAAAGGATACGATTACAAAAGCAGAAAAAGGAATAAATAAAATTCCCAAACTTGTCAGACCAATCCCTTTTATAAAGACGAAGGAATATCCTAATTGAAAGTGCATAATTGTGGCAATAATCAAAGCCAGTATGCATTGAATTATAAACTTATGCCTGAATCTCAAGCCAAAAAAGTTAGATTTACTGTCATCAACCAATTTTTTTAAATCATCGTATAAACCTAGCATTCCAAAACTGATAAAACCAAACATTATTACAAAAAACTCCCAAGGCTTTAAATCTATATTAAAAATTCCATAACTCCAAAGACTAAGAAGTGTAACAACGACGATAATTAAAATTCCACCACCAAAAGGAGTACCTACTTTCCAAGCATTGAATTTGTCAAAAACCGGCGTGGGTTTGTTGAAAATATCTACGGTTTTTTGTTTTTGACGCCTAAGCTTTATTTTATATAGAAAATCTATAAAGGGAATAAGCAGGATAAATGTTATAAAAAGCGATAAAATTGTAAGTCCAAGAATCTGAGCCATAAATGCAATTTAGTACGTCAGAACGCAATGTTTGTATTATATCATGAGTGATAACAAGTGATACGTAAGCGAAGCAAATATATCATTTAACGGTGACGCTTTTTGCAAGATTTCTTGGTTTATCGGGATCAAGTTTTTTTAAAACTGCCATATAATATGCAAGAAGCTGGGTTGGTACAATTTGAGCAATGTAAGAACCGGCCGCAATATCTTTAACCTCAATCCATTCATCAAAAACAGTCGAATTCTTTGGAGAGACTCCAATAATAAACCCGCCACGCGATTTAATTTCTGTGGTATTTGAAATAATCGATTGATAAGTCTCATCATCTGGAGCAAAAACAATGCAAGGCGTTCCTTTTGTAATTAAAGCAATTGTCCCATGCTTAAGTTCTCCTGCTGCTAAGCCTTCTGTGTGAACATACGAAACCTCTTTTATCTTTAAAGCTGCCTCAAGTGCGGTTGAAAAAGATACTCCTCGGCCTATTGTGAAAATGTGTTCGGACTTGTAGAGCTTTTTAGCAATATTTTTAATTTTTGGAATGTCGTATTTTAAAATTCTTTGAACTTCATAGTATGTTTTCTGAAGAATTATTTTTCCATCTTTTAATTTTCCAGCGAAACTATATGAAAGAAGAAGGAGCACTGCGAGTTTTGCAATATACGCTTTAGTAGATGCAACCGCTTTCTCAGGTCCTGCTCCAAGAAGCATTTTGTAATCCGCCATTCTGTAAATAGTCGAGCCAAGCGTGTTGGTAATTGCTACAATTTTGGCCCCTTTGTTTTTCGCTCTGTTTAGCGATTCAATAACATCAATTGTCTCCCCGGATTGTGATAAAGCAATAATTAAACTTTTTTTGTTTAAAAAGTCCTCAAGATAATTAAATTCGGAAGCAGAAATAGTATTTACATGCTCGCGGGCTATTTTTGAAAATAAATATTGTCCTGCTAAACATGCATTAAATGCAGTTCCGGAGCCTATGAAAAAAATTCCTTTTGCTTTTCTTATTAAAGCGGTAAGTTTTTCTATATCGCTTTTAAAAGTCCCTATATTACTTAAGATTTTAGGCTGTTCGAATATTTCTTTGATCATAAAATGTCTAAATTTGCCCTTATCCGAGATTTCTTTCTTCCATGAAACTTTTTCAAATACAGTTTTTATCTTTCTTCCTTCTGGCAATTCTAAAAGCTGGACTTTATCTCCTAAAATTGCCATTTCATTATCTTTTAGAAAAATCAACTTATTTGTATAATTTAATATTCCGGAAGAATCAGAAGATATAAATAAACTAGCATCTCCTTTTCCAATAATTAGCGGTGAACCGTTTTTTGCTGCTATTATTTCTGAAGAAAAAGAATTTGCAACAACAATTGCATTAAGTCCTTTTAAAGAATTAAAAGCATCCCTGACAGATGAAGCAAACCCTTTTCTTTTCATGTTCTCCTCTATTAGATGGGGCAGAATCTCTGTGTCTGTTTCTGATAAAAATTTGTGTCCTTTTCTTAATAGATCTTTTTTAATTTCTTCATAATTTTCAATTATTCCGTTGTGCATTACGGCAATTGTATTCGTACAATCCAAATGGGGATGTGCATTCTCATCGGTTACTCCCCCGTGAGTTGCCCATCTTGTATGTCCAATAGAAAGTCCTGAAGATAATTTCCGGAATTCTCCGTTTAATTTTGAGGTTCCTATTTTACCGATATGTTTTTCAACGATAAATTTTTTAGAGGACTTTGCAGCAACACCCCAGGAATCGTATCCCCTGTATTCCAGAGTCTTGAGGCCTTCAAAAACCAAATCCTGAGCTCTGGTATTTTTTCCTACGTAACCAAAAATTCCACACATAAATTTTTAATAAAAGGAGTAAGACTTGCTAAATCACCGACTTCAGCATCAGGTTTAGAACCTTCAATCTCTGGTTGTTGCTTAGCGTATGGACCTTTGTTTATCCAAACAGTTACAACTCTGGGATTTGTTTTTTTAACTTGATCTAAAACAGAAAGTTTATCATCAACAAGAACTATTTTTCTTCTATCTCTATATTTTTCTAAAACTCTTCTCGTTTCGGCCAGTTTATCTGCATAAAGGTGGATTCTTTGATTTGGAAAATATCTCCTAATCCCAGTTTCTTCAAGCTTTCTGATTTGAGAAACAGGTGGAACTTCCTGAGAGAAAATTCCTAAATCGGCTAGTTCTGCTAAATCCTCCAGCGCTTCTAAATTTCCAGGATATAATGAGTAATCTTTCAGACCGCTTTTCTTAAACCTATCTGTATTAAACAGCGTATAGTCAATATCAAAAAGGACAATGGGTTTATTAAGCTGCATTATTATAATGTTATTCTATAACTATTTGTGTCTCGTTTCTTAAAACCGAGGCGCTTATAAAGCCTGTTTGCCGCCACTCTTTCAGGACGGGAAGTAAAATCAAGATACCTAACTCCTTCTTCACGCGCTTGATTTACCGCGGCTGTGATAAGCTTTGTACCGATCCCTTTCCCGCGATACTCCTGGTCAACAACAATATCCTCAAGCAATCCCTTTCTCGAAAATGGAATATGAAATACAACTAGCGTTAACATTCCAATTATTTTTTTATTATCCGTCCTCCTCACAACAAATAAACGATTGGCTGGTGAAATAATCATATCCTCCACATCAGTTTCAGTAAGGAGAATTGCAGTATCATCCAATTGCTTCAATAGATTATTGAGTGCCTCAGTCACCTCTAATGAATGACTTTTGAGTCGCTCGATAGAAATCTCCATAGTTATTTTATTCTAAGAAATATATTTTCAGCTTCTTGAAGTTCTTCTTTTGTATTTACGCCTCTCCATGCAAAAAGTCCTGCTTGTAAAGTCTCTATATTTTCATTATTTTTAATTCCAAGATCGATTAAGCTTGTTAAATAATACTCTCCTGTTACAGGACTTTTCTTTATTTTTGGGAGATACTTTTTCAAAAATTCTGTTTTAAAAACATAACAAGCCGGATTTACTTCCTTTATCTTTTGTACATCTTTTGTGGCATCTTTTTCTTCAACAATCGCTAAAACCTTACCTTCTTTCTCCCTTATTACCCTTCCAAGTCCCTTTGGATCCTCTATTTCAATTGTTAAGAAGGTAAAGGACGATCCCGATTCTTTGTGCCTCTCTATAAGCTGTCTTATTGTGTCAGTTTTGTAAAGAGCCGAGTCGTCACCATAAAGAACCAAAATATTCTTAACTTTCTTTGGAATTTTTTTCATGGCACACGAAACTGCATGCGCTGTTCCAAGCCTTTTTTTCTGCTCACAAAACTCGACCTTTCCTTTTGGGAAAAGTTCTATTATTGAGTTCTTTGCAAATCCCACGACAATAATAATTGTTTTTATTCCGATTCTCTCAAGAGTTTCAACAGTATGAAGGATCATGGGTTTACCTCCTATGGATAGTGTGACCTTGTTCACGGTCTTGGAGTTCATTCTTTTGCCTTTTCCTGCGGCGAGGATTACTGCTGCAAAATTTAGATCGTAAGATCGCAAGCTTTGCTTTAGTTTGTCTGAACGCAAGCTATGCTTATTCATCGCTCACCCTTTCGATATTGGCTCCTAATTTTTTAAGTCTTAAATCCAATTGTTCATAACCTCTGTCTAAATGCTCGAGCCCGAATACAACACTTTCTCCTTTTGCAGATAATGCTCCAAGAACCAGAGTCGCCCCTGCCCTAAGATCCGAAATATTGACAGCCCCATTATGAAGATTAACGGACCCTTTTATTTTTAGCGCGTGGTACTGTCCGTTTTTATTTGCATTAAAGTTGTAAAAATTCTTTGGATTCCTAACTTTGGGATTAAAAAGCTCAAACTGTCCACCCATCTTTTCGAGCTCTTCTACATAAGTGAATCTATTTTCATAAACTGTCTCATGTATCACAGATTGCCCTTTGGCTTTGCTCATAAGAACTGCCCAAGGACCTTGCCAATCAGTCATGAAAGCCGGATATGGAGCAGTCATTACATTTGTTGCCAAAAGCGGCCCCTTATAAAAAAATCTTATTCCATTTTTCTTTTCTTCAAATCCTCCGCCCGCTTCTTCTAGTTTATCCAAAAATTCTGAAAGACCGTTTCTTTTAATTCCTTTTATAAAAATATCTCCCCCCGTGAGTATCGCAGCAACAGCCAGAGTCACCACTTCGTTCCTATCGTACCCTATTTTTAGTTTCGCACCGTGCAATTTCTCAACTCCCTCTATAACAATCGTTCTTTTCTCTACCCTTTTAATCCTTGCTCCCATTTTATTCAAAAAGCCTATCAGCTCGTCAATTTCAGGCTCCTCTGCTGCGTTTTCAAGCACTGTTTTTCCCTTTGCCAAAACAGCAGCGAGAATAAGAGTTTCGGTCCCCGTGTGTGTATTCTTAGAAAATTTGTAGCTTGCTCCTTTAAGACCTTTTGTGTGTGCATGGAAAAATCCATCTTTACTGTCATATTTTATTGATACATTCATTCTCTTTAACCCGTTAACAATTCTGTCTATTGGCCGTGCTCCTATTCTGCATCCTCCGGGATTTGGAATAACAGCGGACTTTTTTCTCGCAAGAAGAGGAGCGAGAAACATAAAAGAGGTTCTGATTTCTGCAGCAGTTTCTAAATCTATAGTATCTGTCTTAATATTCTTGACTCGAACTGAAATAACATGGTTCCCGAATCTTACATCCCCCCCTAAATGTTTTATGATATCGGTCATAACCATAAGATCTGAGATGAACGGGATATTCTCGATTACAACTTTCTCATCTGTCAGACACGCTGCGACAAGAGCTTTTAAAACAACATTTTTTGCTCCGGAAACTGAAATTTCTCCTTTTAATTTTTTCCCTCCTTTTATAACTAATTTTTCCATACTTAATTTTGAACTAGTTTGTAACCTACTTTGTAAATATCTCCCGCACCCATAGTTATAACAACAGTATTGCGATCAAAATGATTTTGTTCGATGTATTCTACCACATTGGAAAACGAAGGTAAAAAGACTACTTTTCGGTTAAATTTAGCTATATTTTGCGCTAATTTTTCCGATGAAACTGCTTTATCTTCTTTTTCTCTTAGGGAAGGAAATATATTGGTTAATATAACAGTGTTACATTCGTTAAATGACCTACTAAATTGTTCGAACAATTTTTTTGTTCTTGAATACGTATGAGGCTGAAAAATACAGACTAAATTAGATTTTGGAAAACTTTGCCTGAAAGCGTGGAGGGTTTGCTTTATCTCTGTAGGATGATGTGCGTAATCATCGTATAATAAAGCTCCACTTGGGAGCCTTCCGATATATTCAAATCTTCTCTTGCTTCCCCCAAACTTAGCCAGTCCTTTTTTAATACCTTCCAAAGGAATATTTACTTCGGAAGCTGCTGCGATAGCACCCAAAGCATTCAAAGCATTATGTTCTCCAGACACATTAATTGTAAATTCTCCCAACGATACGCCGTGGGAATTAACCCAGAAAAAAGTCTGAGCTTCAGAAACGCGTACCCTTACAAGTTGAAAATCACATTCAGGAGAAAATCCGTAAGTTACTCTTCTTCCGCTATAATCTTTCAAAAGCTCTTTGACTTCCCCATCATCACCATTAGCAATCAATAATCCATCTTTTGTAATATTTTTTGCGAATTTTAGAAATACGCCCCTTACCTGATCGACGCTTTCATATATATCAGGATGATCCAGTTCTATATTTGTAAACACAGCGATTTCAGGATATTGCCAGAGAAATTGTGCTGTTCTATCGTATTTAGGTTCTGTTGCGTATTCATCTGCTTCTGCAACGAAATATTTTCCTCGTCCAAAATGTCCCGGTAATCCCAGTGAAGGAATTTCTCCGGTTCCTATTAAATACGAAGGATCCAAAGAGTTTTGCGAAAGTACCGTTGCAATCATTGCTGTTAATGTAGTTTTTCCATGAGAACCGGCAACTGATATTCCATCAAACTTTTTACCAAATATTTCTCCCTTCATAAAAAGACCGACTGCTTCGCCTTTACTAATTACCTTTATTCCTTTTTTCTTGGCTTCAACAACCTCGATGTTGTCAAAACCGCCATGGGCACCTGTAGTTACAACTAAATCCTGATCTTTTATATGATCAGCTGAAAAATCAACCAAGGGAATTATTCCGGCTTTCTTAAGACAGGTATCTGTTATGAATTCTTCCCCTATATCCGATCCTGTTACTTTAAGTCCTGCCTCTTTGGCAATAATTGCCAAAGGTGTTTGTCCGACTCCTTTAATTCCGACAAAATGAATTTTTAGCTTTTTACTCATAACTTAATCCTTTCTTCTCAAGTGCTTTTTTAGCAGCTTCATATTCGTCCCAAGGCTCCTCACCGTGCCCTAGATTCATCGATTTCTCATGTGCTTTGCCGGTTAGAAGAACTAAATCGCCGAGTTTTGCAATCTCAATTGCCTTATCTATTGCCTTTTGTCTATCTACAATTTTTAAAATTTGCGTAACAGGATTTTTTATTCCTGACAAAATGTCATCAGTTATATTTTTAACCTTTTCTCTTCTGGGATCCTCTGCAGTTAGAATCATAATATTTGAAAAATCCGAACTTATTCTCCCCATTTCAGGCCTTTTTACCTTGTCTCTTTCGCCCGCAGAACCAAAAACGTGAATAATCCTTCCGGAAACCAACGGACGCAGAAAAGAAAGAAGCTGTAAAAAGGCATTCGGGGTATGTGCAAAATCTATAACAATCTTAAAATCCTTGGAATAAACGAAATCTAACCTTCCAGGGGGAAGATTAAATGCCTCCAGCCCCTTTTTAATATCTTTTTTGTCAACTCTTAAAAATTTGCATAAGGAAATTGCTGCAAGAGCATTGTATTTATTAAATTTGCTGGAGAAACTATTCTCCTTCAAATCAAATTCTAAACTTTCCGATAGTGAATAAGTTATCCAGTTATTTTTGCTTTTTTTTCTTTTTAAGTCTGAGATATATGCATAAGATATGTCATCTTTATTAACAATTGCTGTTTCTGCTTTTATAAGAAGTCTTTCTTTTGTCTTTAAATAATCTTCATAGTTTTTGTGATAATCCAAATGTTCAGGCGTAACATTAGTAATTATTCCAACCTTAAAAGGAATTCCCCATATCCTATTTTGATCTATAGCATGAGAAGTTACCTCCAAAACAAAATATTCCGACCCTTGATTCCTAGCTTCTCGTAAAAACTTTTGCAAAGAAAAGGAAGATGGAGTTGTTACATGAAATCCTGTTTTATAATCTTGATCATTTATAATTGCGCCAATACTTGAAACCATTGAAACTTTGTATCCTGCATTTTTTAGAAGATGATATATTAAATAAACCGTAGTTGTTTTTCCATCAGTTCCTGTTACTCCAATTATTTTTAATTTTCCCCCGGGAAAACCATAAATAATATTTGCAATAACTGCAATAAAAAGATGATAAATATTTTTAATTCCTTGCCACATCTTAATTAAATTATAGAGTTTGCGAACGCATTTTATCCCAAAATTTTCCGCGTCTCGCAAGTTTTTTTATATCTTTAGGATTTTTTAAAAGCATTTCAACCGCCCTCTCCAAAAAAAGAGTGTTCTGAGAACTTTTAACTAAAATGACATCTCTTTTTTTTATTTTTTCATTTATAATTCTTCTGCTTTCAGAAAATGTATCAAAATTGTAAAAGTTATGATTATTTCTCAAAAGTATTGGGACAACAAACTTTCGCATCAAAGGACCTACAAGAAAAACTAAATCAGTCGTCTCTAAAATTTTTTTTGATAATTTTTCGTGGTACATCTTTGAAATTACCCCAAGCTCTCTCATGTCGCCAATTATCCCAACTTTTCTTCTTTTACCGCTAACTCTTTTTAAGAGATCCAGAATATCAAGTATGGGAGCAATTGTTGCATTGTTGTACGAAGAATCTATAATCAAAGTTTCTTTTTTGCCTTGAAAAACAGACATTCTTCCAGAAGGAAGAAGGAATTTTTCCTCAAGAATTCTTATGGATTCATCTATCCCAACCCCTAAAATCTTACCTACTGCAACCGCCATAACAAAAGAACAAGCGTAATGATCAGGCAGAAGACTTGGAATTTTTATTTGATATTTTTTAGCTTCAAAGGAAAAATAGACCTTAAAGCTTTTCAAAGTTGCATCTATCTTCTCTATGAAAAAATCAGCTGATACTCCACTCATGGAAACAGTAAGTTTTGAAGCTGCAATTCCTTTTATTTCTTTTATCCGAGGATCATCTATATTTAAGATTACCAAACCATCCTTCGGGACAGCTTTTAGAAGCAATGCTTCTTGTTTTGAAGTAAGCTCCAAGATTTTATCTTTATTTCGAGAGATCGTCTCAAAATAAACACTATGTTCAAAAGAAATGTTGGTTAAAATTCCAATCTTAGGCTTTAGTATTTTCAGGAGGTAGCTCATATTCTTAGGCTCATTAGGACCGTCTATGCCCATTTCTGCTACCAAAATTTTGTACCTTTCCCAATCAAAAATAACCCTAAAAGTAGCTAAAAAGATTGTTTTCGCCCACTCGAAGAGCGTATAATCCTTCATTTTGAGGCGTAAAATGCTAAGAGGAATGCCTGTCTCGCTGTTTTTTCCCCCTGTTTCCAACACTTTGTATTTTTTAGCTAAAATAAGGCTTACAAAGCGGACTAGTGAGGTTTTTCCGCTTGCACCACCTACGCCAACAATAACTGGCCTAAACTTTAGAAGCTGGATTTTTGCAAGAATCCTAAAATACCAAAGCACGAACTTAATTAGAACTTTTTTCATTACAATCTGTAAATTTAGTCCGCCAGGACGCAATTTACGCGTAGCGTAAATTATACCTTTATTCACCTCCTGGAGCAATGTTATAGAGGGCAAAAAGGTCTTTAGCAATACTAAAGAAAATTGGAGCTGCTGTCTCTGAACCGTAAATAGAAACTGTAGGCTTATTTAAAACAACCAGCATAACGAATTTAGGATCATCAGCAGGTCCAAACCCCACAAAAGAGGTTATTGTACTATTTGGATCATAATGCCCTTGAATCGGAATCGAAGCCGTACCTGTTTTTCCAGCCACTCTGTAGCCCTTCAGCCTCGTCCAGGACGCTTCTCCTTTATTGACAGCGTTTACCATCATCTCTGTCATGATTTTCGCGGCCTTGGAGCTTATAGGAGATCCTAAAACCTTTGGTTCGATTTTTACTGTTTTACCATCCTGTGTTTCGATAGCTGAAACAACGTGAGGCTCCATTCTTTTTCCTCCATTAGCTATTGCTGCGATTGCGTCTAGGAGCTCGATCGCGGTTATAGAAATACCCTGTCCAAATGAAGCTGTGGCAAGATCAACCTTGTACCATAAATTTTTAGGCTTAAGCGAAGGAGTAGTTTCTCCTTGTAAGTCTATTCCTGTCGGACTTCCTATGCCAAATTTTTGAAGGTATGAAAGCATTTTATCGAGTCCAAGTTTTTGGGAAACATATACCATTCCCGTATTATCAGAATGCTGAATAACTTCGACCATATTCGTATCTTTATAATATTTGTTGTTCCACGTATGGATTTCGAATCCCCCGATCTCGACAGGGGCTCCACAGACCGGACATTTAGTGTCCGGCTTCACAACATCAGCGTCTAAAGCCGAAGACATAATAAGAGGCTTAAAAGTTGAGCCTGGCTCATATCTGTTTGAAATATAAGGATTTTTATAAAGTTCTTGGGAAAAGTCCTGATACTTTCCAGGATCAAAATTGGGAAATGAAGCCATAGCCAACATATTTCCGGTTTTAGGATCCATAACGCCAACCATCCCGGATGATGCTCCGTATTTTTCGATTCCTTCTTTTAGCCTTTTCTCTACCAAAAACTGTACGGGCCTTTGAATCGATAATACAAGGCTGCTTCCGTCTATCTGAGGGTTTCTGGGGTTTATTTTTGAAAGTATGGGTTTTCCAAAAGCATCATGGACTTGAATAGCGATTCCCTCTTTGCCTCTAAGCAGTCTGTCGTAAAATCCCTCCGTACCAAAATATCCCTTATCTTTACCGTTTTCGTCCTTTCCGACAAAACCAATAAGCTGAGCTGCCATCGAGGCTTCAGGATAAAACCTTGAGTACTCTTTTTCGTACCCTATTCCCAAAATGGTCAGGCTTTCGAGCTTGTCTTTGATTTTAGGATCAACCTTGTGAGCGATCGGAACCCAAAATAAGTTTTTTTCTAAACTCGCGGAAACACTTGCCCTATCGACCTTCAAAACCTCACCAAGAATTTGAGTTGTCTTTTTTTTATCCTTTACTTCTTTTGGGTTTGCAAAAACCAGATACGAAGTCTTATTTGTAGCAATCGGAAAGTTATCCGAGGTCTTTATTTCTCCGCGTTGCGGCATAAGGGTAATAGTAGCTCCGTATTGGGACAAACCTAAATCAGAAAGCTCCTGAGCCTTAACTACCTGCCAGTAAAAAAGTCTTATCGAAATAAAGACAAAAAAAACAAGTATGCCAAGAAGAACAAAATTGAATCTGCCTGTCATCTTGCAGCGATTGGAAGCGGACTGGTCAAAACGAAACTTTCTTTTTTATCAGTAAAGCCAAGCTTTGCTGCCTCAGATGCGATATTTTCTAAAGAAGACTTTGAAAAAAGTTCCTCTTTTAAAGAATCGTTTTCTGTTCTCAAAACAGCAATTTTCTCATTCATTTTTCCAAGCTGTACGCCTGAGGTCGAAATTACATTCGAAACAACGACACGCCCTATCGCCAAAACTATCGCTGCAATGACTAGAAATTTTAATATTAATTTATACATATTTCTCAAATACCCTCAATTTTGCACTTCTTGATCTTCTATTAATATTTTGTTCTGCTTCCCCCGGAATAATAGGTTTTTTAGTAATTATTTTTCCGAGATTTCTATTTTCGAAATCCAAGAAAATTTCTTTAACAATCCTATCTTCAAGAGAGTGAAAAGTTATAACTACAAGCCTTCCTCTTTCTT
>Ga0209515_10003895_pt1 | contig 20694 bp, 18 predicted proteins | sample Subgroupgradi54m_FD_187454 | JGI IMG/M metagenome (GOLD analysis project Ga0209515, IMG submission 187454) | Subsurface groundwater microbial communities from S. Glens Falls, New York, USA - GMW60B uncontaminated upgradient, 5.4 m (SPAdes)... ...
ATCTTCGCCTTGATGACATTGATTACTGGGAGATCAACGAAGCCTTTGCTGCGCAAGTTATTGCTTGTTTGCGCGCACTCGAAGACGAAGCTTATTGCAAACAATATTTTGGCCTTGATCGCGCTTTTGGCCACATCCCCATGGAAAAATTAAATGTTGATGGCGGCGCCATTGCCATGGGTCACCCCGTTGGCGCAAGTGGCGCGCGTTTGGTTTTACATCTATTACATATTTTGCGTCGCACCAAATCACGTTATGGCGTTGCCTCTTTATGCATTGGTGGAGGACAAGGCGGCGCGATGCTGGTTGAGAATCTACAGTCCTAATGCAAAAGCAGCCGTGGCTTAAAAACACTTTTCTTTTCTTCTTCTTCGGTCTCATTTCACTTGCCGTGATGGCGCCGATTGCCTCCAATACGTTAATTCCCTCTAGCCATGATTTCATGAATCACCTTGGCGCCATTGCGCAAGCAAAAATGGCCTTGCTAGAAGGACAATTTCCACTTCGCATCGCGCCCTTCGAACATGCGCATATGCGTTACCCTTTATATCAATTCAGCTCACCCACCAGTTATGCTTTTGCAGGCCTTATTTACGCTGGCTGTCACAACCCGTTGATCGCGTATAAATTCACAATCTGGTTCGCTTCCGTCATCGGCGCTATTTATTTATATCGATTGGCTTACCACTTTGTTGGCTCGCGCTACAGTGCGGGTTTAGCCAGCGTCGTTTATTTAACCACGCCGCTGCATTTAATCTTAGTCAATCGTATGGGGGCATTTAACGAAGTCATTGCGCAGGGCGTGTTGCCCGTTGTGCTTTATTATGCGTTTGAAAATTACCACCACCCTCAGCACCTTAAATCTTTTCTGCTGGCTGCTTTTTCTTGGTATCTGCTGGCAACCATTCATGTTGTGTCGTTTGTCTATTTATCTTTTTTCTTTTTTTTCATTTTGTTTGTGTTGAGTGTCAAACATTACTTGCCCTGGGAACATGGTTTTCGCGCCTGCTTTGCGTATGCTTTTGGTTGGCTATTAGCGTTGTGGTTTATGGCCCCCAGCGCCTTGTTTGGCGCTTACTTAAAAATTCAAGCCACTTTAATTAGCCTTGCGGTTTACAATTATTTCACGCCCCTTGCAGGCTTGATTTCACCCGCAGCCAGCGTTCCTTGGCCAATGAATGTAGACTTCATGCCAATTAACACCCCCATTCATCCTGCTTTAGGCTGGCCCATCCTCTTGGCGGTGGGCTTGTGCACTTATATTTTATTTGCGCGACAAGCTGTTACACACAAAAAAACAGGCAGTCTGCTGTTGCCGTTGCTTATTTTATTTTTTCTTTCTTTTTTTCTGACTTGGTCACCCATAGACTTTTGGCAGTACGTCCCAAAATTTTTTCGTATCGGTCAATATTCTTGGCGCTTCCTCACACAAGTCACATGGATTGGCGCCTTATTATTTACCTGGTCTGCTTGTTGGCTTTTCGATGGCAAGCTGGATAAACGTCATTTTATCGTAGGCACCCTTTTATTGGCGGCTTCAACTGCCACATGGATGCCCTCTGTAGGCAGCGCACCGCAAACCCTTGAAAATTTATTAAAAAACCCCTCACTGGGGTTTAGTCGTGATGATTATTTGTTAGATATTAAAAAATATCCCGCCCTAGGAGAATTTGTCGAAAGTTTTTCTTTAAATAGAGAAAGCACGACGGATCACAATGGAAAATCGGTGACAAGCGCGGTATTGCCCCGCATTTTATTAGAAACCGCACCCACACCCAGTTTGTTGCTTACCGGCACCATCGTTGCAAAAGAAAATCAAGCACACGCTACTGCCGTGTTAGTGGTGACACTCAACGACAAAGTCATTGCAAGCACTCCCGTTAAAGGGGGGGCATTGTCATGGCAATTTACCTTTGACAAAAAAATATTAGCGCAATTCCCCAAAGCTGAAACATTTCAGCTTGCCTTTCAGTTGCAGTCCCGTACGCCACTGGCCTTAATGGTTGCGCTGAAAGATGTGCTTTTTTTAGGGTTTTTACAAGCGCCCCACACCTTGCTCGTTGAAAAAACGGCACCGCATTGCGCGCAATACCACACAGAAACCGAATGTGTTTTAGAAGTTCCCGCGGCAACACAACTTGTCGATTTGCCTGTGATTTATTACCCGCATTTATTAGATGTTAAGCTGAATGGCAAACGCGTTGCTTATTTGCCTGTGTTATATCACAACTATCCTGTTGTGGGGGTGAGGCCTCTGCCGCACCAAAAAAACATTATCAGCGTGCGTTTTCGTGGTTTACCTTGGGCAAACTGGATAAGCGGCATGGCGTGGCTAGCGTGGCTGGGGGGATGGATTTTTAATTACAAGCAAGCAGGGCGCAAGCTAACATTCAAGTAAATGCAGCAATTTAAACTTTTTCTGGCTATAATTAACGCAACAAACGACAGCCATGGGTTACTTTATGCCAGATTATTACGCCCCTATTTTAAGCCAATATCCACCCTACATTAACCGAGCCGATCCAGAGCGGGAGTGCACGCTGGGTGATTTGCATGGCAATACCGCTAAACTTTTATACACTTTAGTGTCAGAAGGTATCTTACAAGTTTCATCAGAAGATTATCAAAAGCTCATTGCCATTTATAAAGCCAGCCCGCTCGGCGCTGATCTCAATGAATTCGATCGCATACTCGAAAATGCGCATTACAACCCCGTTAAAGTTTTTCGCTTGATTGGGGATGTTCTGGCTGATCGTGGCCAAGATGATTTACTGACACTTATCGTGCTCGACAAGCTGGCGAAAAAAGGGATACAGCATGAAATTTTATTTTCAAACCATGATGCCGTTGCCCTATCAGCACTCAGCCTCATAAAACAGAACCCAACTTTAGCATCAGCAACCGAAAATATTACCTGTGCTTATCAAAATATTTCAGAATCCGCCTCCATTCGTTCTCTTACTGGCCTCTTAGCACACGTTGAAAATAGACACCTTGAGGTAGGGGCGCTCTTAACCTTGGCCCAAAATGCGTATGTTTCCAAGATGAAGCTGTTTTCTTACACCTTACACAACGATGGAACCCTCAGCATTTATACGCATACGCCCGGAGGCTTAGAAACCCTGCGTGCAGTGGCAAATAACTTTTGTGTTTCCTATGACGATAGCAATGCACAAACACTTGCCGCAACCATTAACGAAGTAAACAGGAGTTTTGCCACAGCCCTTGCTAAAGATAGCATGCCCGTACCCGTTGATCCCTCTCAACAGCCAGCCGATTTTGAAAAGCGCCTTGCAAACTTGTTTGCTACCTCAGCTTGGTCGTTGAATAAGCTTAATGCGATTGTAAGGCAAACACCAAATGCATATGTAGAAACCATCTCATCGATGAACGTGTTAAACCTTATCCCAGAAAACACCGCAGCACTGAGTCAAACGATATTTAACTGGGCAACACCCGACCAAGGAGAAGTAAGCGAAGCAGAACGTGAAGAAATTATAAAAGTTTTCTCTGCATTAAGAGTCCTTGTTTGCAATAACGTACTCGATGCAAAAGACTTTCTTTATTGTTTTGCTCCCCTCATCCAACACCCTGACCCCAGCGAACGGCTTGCGGCACAAGCAGAAGTTGCAAAAAGATTAGCTTTTGTTTTTAATGCTTCGCCTAAAAATAAAACTTTTACAGCGCAATACAATATCCAAACGGCCAAGGGCTATCTTGCAAATTTTTTCACAAACACCAATATCCCCATCTCCATAGATTTCCCCCTCTATAAACTCGCCTGGAATCGCAATCTTAGCAACGAGCTACAATCAAAGCCCTTTATACGAGAATGGGTGCACGGACATATCGGTTGCACAGTGAGCCCCGTCCAAATAAGGTTCGATCAAAGTGGCAACTCACTGACCCTCAGGAATATAGATAATACGCTAGGTAAAAACCCTTTATACATTGACAATCCCCTCCAATATAAAACAGGCGAATTAGACCCCGCCGACTATCTTGATGGGCGAAATCATGCTTACCTAGTTCATGTCACCAGCACCTATGCACCCAGCGCGCAAGCCCTCGCGCAAAAGCAAGGGTTTATAGATCATCCTGCATGTGGCAGCACACTCATGGGATTATCAACCCTCTTAAGCATCGATATCAGCCAGCTCAGTAACAGTATACGCATTTGGCAACCCTCATTAGGGAGCACAACACAAACTGCCGCCGTCATTGATTTTTCACCCAGCCGGTTAGATCTAAACGCTGTTATTTCCCACCTCATTCATCAAGTAGGCCTCACTTCTTTAAAGCAAGTGCCCGCACCTAACGGTTATGAAATACAAGCGCGCTTTGAAGTGTCAGCGCACGATCTTCAGCGAATGATGCAATATGCTGCGCCCACCTCAAGGCAGCCCGCGCCAACAGCGTTGCCGGGTGGCCCTGCTGGAACAAGGGGAGAATTCGCACCACTTCCTCCACCGCCTGCACCGCCACCCCCTGGAGCAGCACCCTCGAGTGCCGCACCCTCCAGACCATTCTCTTGTTAAAGAATCTGTTATGATGTTTTACTTTTTTTGTGAGTATTAACGAATGAATACATTACCGCATTGTCCTCATTGCCAAGCTACCTACACTTACCAAGAGGGTGATTTATTAATTTGCCCATCATGCGCGCATGAGTGGCACAGCACCGCCTCCACGCTTGAAAACAGCGAAAACATTGTTAAAGATGCTTACGGTAATTTGCTTCAAGACGGTGACACCGTGACCGTTATCAAAGACTTAAAAGTCAAAGGCGCCTCTTCCGTTGTAAAAGTAGGCACAAAAGTAAAAAACATCAGACTCGTAGAAGGCGATCATAATATCGATTGCAAAATAGACGGGATTGGGGGCATGAAATTAAAATCTGAGTTTGTCAAAAAGCAGCATTCAGAGTAAGTGTAATGGCCCTTTCCCCCTTGCGACCCGTCATTGCTCTGTCAGCGAAGCAATCCACGTGGTTTAAGATCCAAGGCCAACAAGTTCACCTCCGCATTTTAGTCAAGCCCCACGCTAAAAAAACCGCGATATTGGGCGTACGCGAACATCGACTACAGATCGCCATCCACGCCAAACCGCATGAAGGGGAAGCTAACAAAGCCTTAATGGTTTACTTGGCAACTGGGTAATGATGTGGCAGTGCAGGGTAAGAGCATTGGTCGAGGGCAAGTGTATTGAAGGCACACTCCTCTGAAGAAAGTATGTCTATCAGTTTTTGCAGTCTATCCTCTATTTTTTCTTTTTTTTGCAGGTGGGGGCGTTGCATTTCAGGCAGTTCAGATATCTGTTGTTGCTGCAAAAATTGCAATGCAGCATGACAGAAAGCGCTGAGATCAGGTAGTGATAATTTCACGCTGCCCCGCATCAAAAATTTACCGAGTTGTCCAATCAATTCTCTTATGCAATTTTCACATGCCTGAATGTTTGATTCTGTTTGGTTTGGCATGCGCATGATGGGAAGCACTGATTTTAAATCCAGTTGAATATCTTGAAAAGTGGCTATCGTTTTGAGGTAAGCAAGATTACTCACCCATGCTGATCGTAACGCCTTGTAATGTGCTTGTAATGGGTCTGGATTAAGGCTATTTCCAGGATGTGCCGTGTTAGCTTCTTGTAAGGCACGACCTAACAACTCTGCTGTTGCGATGGCGTCGTTCACGCCATGTCCGAGAATGTAGACCGGAGGTTGATAAGCATCACCTACCAAACATAAATAATGATCCTGACCGCAAGCCACCATACCTTGCTTAGCACAATCCCCTTGAACGCTGAATATTTGAAAATTTAATTTCTCTTTTTCTTTGGGGTGTTTTTTGCTTTGTGGGAGGGTAAGACCCTCAAGAGAAACGTTACACTGTAGACAAGCAATGATTTTTGCCCAGTTAAGACGTTCTTTTTCTTGTTCGGTTGGATCGGAAAGATCGGTTATTTTTTTTGGTAGACGACCCACAATGTAAATTTTTCGTCTTGTTTTGTCGAGTAGGACAATATTATTTTCATAGTCTTGTGGTGTATAACCGAATTCATGTAAATAGTTTGTTTGATAAAGATCTAGTTTTTTCTTCTCTAGGTCGAATGCTTTCTCGCCATCAGATACGATCAAGGTGCTGACGAAATGTTTGTTGGGGCCGAGAAAACTGATTTTGCTGGCTTGATAATGAATTTGCTGTGCAGAAGGAGCCTGCGCGTTATAACGATTAACGGTGTCATGATGCACGCCATCGGCTGCGATGAGATGCTGAAAAGCAATTTCTTGTCCGTTATCCAGTATAATTTTGCATGCTGTGGTATCTATGCTTTGGATCATGTTTGATTGCAATAATGTAACCTGAGAAAAGTGTTTTAGTACGTGCAAAAAATAACGCTCCAGGTCTTTTATTTGCAAAGAAAAATTTTCTGGCATCAATTTTTCTTGGAAACGTGGGTCAGGGTAGGAGAAAAAAAGTTTTATCAAATACATCAATGTTTCAGTCGTCAGCGTGACGCGTTGCGTACGTAAATAATCACGTCTTTTGTCGATGCCAATGACAGGGTAGCCTTTTTTAGCTGCTTCAATGGCGCAGGCAAGCCCAGCCGGACCTAAACCAGAGATGACGATAGGAAGGAGGGGTGGCAGCGCCGGAGTTGCCATGGCAGACTCGCCTAGTTGGCTGAGCGCATGCGGGACACGTCGGGTATGTGATGTGTCTGGTTCAGTGGGCATGGGTAAGCTTGGTTAAGTGAGAGTTATCACTGTTATTGTAAATGCTAGAAATTAAGCAGAGCTGAAATTGTTTGTCTCTGTGTTGCAGCAAAAGGAAAATGTCCCCTCTATTATCAAACTGAATAAGTGAGTCGCTAGACGCGCGATGCGTTTCGGCCGTCTCTGACCCCGAAACACGCGCGTCTGACACGACAAGTGTTTTTGCCTCGATACGTCCTGTTTCCGCCGGCTGCTGCTCCGCAGCAACACCGGCTTCACCAATGACTTGACGGCGCGATGCGTCTCCTGCTTCGCCCGTCGACGCGCGCCTATCGAGGGCTGCGCGCTTCCTGGCTCGTCAGATGCCCCCTTTTAATTTATATTCTGACGCTTAAAAGTTAAGTAATCCTGCTGCGCTAAGGGGCCGGCTTTTCACCTCAGCTCTCACGTTGCTTGTTGCTATCGCTATAAAAAACTTGTTTATCTACCTCCACGGAGACTTCAGTGTAAGGTGAGACCAATCAAGCATTTCTTTGATAAAAAACGCTGGGGTAGGACTATTTAACATCTAATAACAGTCCGTGGGTACTTCTCTTATGAAGGCAACAGCGGTGGGGATGCATCACTTCCAAATATAAAAAGTCCACAGCAACAGCGGAATGAAAAGATCAAGGTAAAAAATAGGACCGACGTTATTTATTGCAAAATTTTTATTTCTCATCGCATCTTTGAGGTGACCATACCAAGCGCCCCACAAAAAACACGTTTCAACAATCAACAAACAAAACCAATATTCACGCCCAAACCACAAGCCCAACATGCCTGCTATACCACATCCTAAGTTTGCACACGCCACTTCAAACAAAAAAGGACTGGGTGCCCACCCGATGCTGGCGGCTACTTCTTTAGGATAAAAAGTTTGACCCAGATAAGCCCAAACACCTTGCACCCCTACTGAAAAAAACAATACCCACCGCAACAAACTTTCACTGGTAGGCACATAAGGTAAACCAATTTGGGGGTTGATATACCCTACAATAATGCCCGCAGACAGCAAAATAATCGGCGTATAAGCTTTTAAAATTTTATTCATAGCGGCGCTGGTCCTTTATTATTTTATAACCAAATTATTTTTAACTTTGAGTACACCCGGCACTTCTGCTGCCACACGCGCAGCATGTTTTCTTTCTGCTTTGCTATCGACATAACCACTTAATTGTACTTGTCCCTGATAAGTGTTCACGCTGACATTATTATTTTTGATTTGAGGATCTTCAATTAACGCGGCTCTGACTTTCGCCGTGACAACACGATCATCCATATATTGATGATTACCCGTATTGTTGCCATAAAAATCAGGTAATGAAGAACAAGCGGTGAGAACTAAAAAAAGTGTTGCGATAATGCAGTGACCCATTTTTTTCATTTTTATCTCCCTATGATGCGATGCTAATCTCGCCTTAATTTCTCTGAAAAAGCCAAAGGCGTCGGGTAGCGTAGCACAATCCAATAGGAGGAAACAATAAAGGTCAAGACCGTTGCAACTTGTATCAGGGAATGCGCTTTTGAGCCGATTAATGCAGGCGTTGTTGTGTAAGCCATCGTTGCTAACAACAAAGAAAATTCACTGGCTTGCCCTAAACGCACCCCCGCTTCTGCGGACACTTCTGTGCTTTCACCTGTTAAGCGATAAAGCACTCGAAATACCAACGGCTTCACAATCAACAACACCCCTGCTAACACCAAAGCAGGCACGGCAACCAACATGAGATCAGGCAACTTTAAACTGGCACCCACAGAAAAGAAAAACAATACCAAGAAGAAATCTCGCAACGGTTTTAAATTTTCTGCAATATAGCGCGCAATCGGCCCCACCGCGATCGAAACACCCGCAATGAAAGCACCAATTTCTGCAGATAACCCTAAAAAAATAGAGACTTGCGCCATCCCCAAACACCACCCTAGCGCCAGCAAAAAAATATATTCTTTCACACGATCAAATCGTTTTAACAGAGGATAAAGAATCAAACGCTCAGAGAAAAAGCCCACCACCAACAACGTAGGCAAAGAAATTAACATGCGTGTAATGTCTTTTAAGGTCAACCCACCTGCATCTGCCCCATGCAACAATAACAACACGGCAATCACCAACAAGTCTTGCAACAAGAGCACACTCACCATCACTTCCCCTGTGTGTTGATGATGCAACACCGTGGTCGGCAATAATTTCAAACCAATAATCGTGCTAGAGAACATCATGGCTGTTGCAACAATGAGGCACTCTGTGAGATTAAAACCGAAATAACGTGCAATACCGTAAGACACTGCACCGAATATCAAGCTACTTATCAACGCAACCCAGGATGCTTTTTTTAACATGGTAATTAAGTCTTTTGGATTTAAATCTAAACCCAACAAAAACAAAAGGAACACAATGCCTACATCCCCAATGTTTTGGATAAGCCCAGGAATACCCGCGAGCTGATCCATCCAAGGCCCCAACACCAACCCCAAAACAATATAGGCAACCAACAAAGACTGGCGCGTTAAAAGTGCTAAGGTTGCAAGCACCGCCGCGCCAGAAAAAATAATAAAAATGATAAAAACGAATGTATTAGTCTGTTCCAAATAATTTGTACCTTTATGCTGATAACTCATCTAAAGAGAGCAAAGAGGCATTCCCCCCTGCTGCGGTTGTATTCACGGTCAAGGTGCGCTCTGTACACAAGCGCGGTAGGTAATGCGGGCCCCCTGCTTTAGGGCCTGTGCCTGATAAACCTTCCCCTCCAAAGGGTTGCACACCCACCACTGCCCCCGTCATGCTACGGTTAACATATAAATTGCCTACTTGCATGTTGTTCACTACCGTTTGCACAGTTTCTTCAATACGACTATGTAGGCCAAACGTGAGACCATATCCTGCGGCATTAATATCATGTAAGACTTTTTCTAGGTCAGCTGATGCATAACGCACTACATGCAAAATGGGGCCAAACACTTCTCTTTTCAAGCTTTTAATGGAATCAATTTCAAATGCACAAGGGGCAAAGAAAGCACCGGGGGCTGTTTCTGCAGGCAAAGACAGCTGATAAATTAATTTTGCCGTTTCAGACAAATGCGCCGCATGCGCTGTGAGCGTTTCTTTTGCCGCTTCATCAATCACTGGGCCCACATCGGTTTGTAAAAAGCGCGGATCACCGATATTGATTTGGGCCATCGCGCCTTCCAACATCTTAATTGTTTTATCTGCAATCTCTTCTTGTAAATATAAAACACGTAACGCAGAACAACGCTGACCAGCACTGCCAAATGCCGAAACAATGACATCGGCAACCACTTGTTCTGGCAAAGCAGATGAATCAACTACCATCGCATTTTGCCCACCCGTTTCTGCAATCAATGGCACAATGGGGCCTTGCCGCTGCGCTAAGGTTTGATTGATGCGCTGTGCGGTTTCGGTAGAACCTGTAAAAATCACCCCTTTTATTCTTTCATCCGGCACTAAGTATTGACCGACCATTGAGCCGCGCGCAGGAAAAAGCTGTACAACAGCAGGCGGCACACCCGCCTCATGCAATAACTTCACCGCTTCATAGGCAATCAGCGAGGTTTGCTCTGCAGGTTTTGCAATCACGGGATTGCCTGTTGCCAGCGCTGCAGTGACTTGACCTAAGAAAATGGCCAAAGGAAAATTCCAAGGACTAATACACAACAACGGGCCACGCGCGCATAAACGCAAGGTATTCACTTCTCCCGTGGGCCCTTTCAATAATTCAGGCGAAAAAATAGTGCGCGCTTGCCAGGCGTAGTAACGGCAAAAATCTGCTGCCTCACGCACCTCTGCAATGGCATCACTGAAGGTTTTACCCCCTTCTAATTGCGCCAAAAAAATAAATTTTGCGCGCTGCGCTTCTAATAAATCTGCCGCTTTTTCTAATGCCGCTGCACGCACTTCAACGGGCGTATTGCCCCAACTCACTGCTACTTTTGCAGCCTGTGACAAAGCGACTTCTGCCAATTCAGGCGTTGCATGCATCAAATAGCCCACAGGAGTTTTTTGATGAATGGGGGAATACACAGCCACTTGATGCGATTCATCAAGATAGGTTTCACCCCCTAGCAATGGCGCACAAATATAAGGTTTTTTTGCCGCCGCTTCTAACTCGAGCGCTAATTTTTTCAAGGCATCATAATTTGTAAAATCGATACCCGCAGAATTTTGGCGCGTGGGTTGATATAAATCCCTCGGTAATGAAATTTTAGGATGTGGTTTTTTATCTAATGCACGCAGTTTTGCAACAGGATCTGCAATGATGTCCGCAATAGGTGCGGCTTCATCAATAATACGATTTACAAAAGAGGTATTTGCTCCATTTTCTAATAACCGTCGCACCAAATACGCGAGCAAGTCTTCATGCGTCCCCACCGGCGCATACACACGACAAGACACCCCTAAGTTTTTTTCACCGATGATGTGGTCGTATAAACTGTAGCCCATCCCATGTAAACATTGGAATTCAAAATCACGGTATTCCCCCGCCATGGCTAAAATCGCGGCCACACTATACGCATTGTGTGTTGCAAACTGCGGATAAAACACGTCTGTTTCACTCAACATTTTTTTAGCGCACGCTAAATAAGAAACGTCCGTTGCGCCTTTTCGCGTAAAAACAGGATAGCCTTCTAATCCCAACACTTGGCTTTGTTTGATTTCTGTATCCCAATAAGCCCCTTTCACCAAGCGCACGTTTAATCGTAACTGATTTTTTCGGGCAAAATCAGCCAACCAATCTAACAAGAAAAAAGCACGCTTTTGATAGGCTTGCACGGCAAGGCCCGCCCCTTGCCACCCCTTTAAAGAAGGGTCTGCAAAAACACGCGCCATGATATCGCAAGACAAATCCAAACGATCTGCTTCTTCTGCATCAATGGTCATTGCAATATTGGCATGTTTGGCTGCTTGCGCCAGGGCCAATACTTTTGGTACCAAATAATCTAATACGGCTTGGCGATGCGTAAATTCATAACGGGGATATAGCGCAGACAATTTAATAGAAATACTCGGGCCTTTAATAATGCCTTGATTGCAACTTGCCACCCCAATTTTTTGAATCGCCATGCTGTAAGCTTGAAAATAACGTTCTGCATCAGCCAGTGTGCGCGCTGATTCTCCTAACATGTCATAAGAAAAACGATAGCCTTGTTTTTCTGATTCTTCTGCACGACGCAACGCCTCTTCAATAGTGCGCCCCATCACAAATTGCTTGCCCAGAATTTTCATTGCCTGTAAAACTGCACTGCGAATCACCGGCTCGCTTGAGCGCTCAATAAACCGCTTTAAGCTGGCACTCAACCCCGTTGCACTGATGTCTGCACCCAACACCTTGCCCGTCAACATCAAGCCCCATGTGGCTGCGTTGACAAACATGGAAGCGCTTTGACCCGCATGCAATGCCCAGTTAGCGGCCGTGATTTTATCCTTAATCAGTTTGTCACGCGTGGCATTATCAGGTATACGCAGCAGGGCTTCTGCCAAACACATCAAAGCAATACCTTCTTGACTGCCCAAATCGTATTGCACCAAAAAAGCATCTAGGCCGCTTTTGCCTATCCGTGCGGCACGGATTTTCTTCACTAACTCCGCGGCGGTGGCTTGAATATGTGCCAAAGTGCTTGCAGGTAAGGTCGCTGCATGAATTAAATTATCTAAACATTCTGTCTCATCCATACGATAAGCGCGTGTCATGGCGGCGCGGAGGTCATTTTGTTGCAAAAAGGATTTATCTTGAAATAACATGCTGGATTCCTTTAATCACTGTCGTTTTCTGTATTAAAAACTCTCATCTTCATACAGGATGGGTATACTCAAACCGGGCATTATATAAACAAATCGGCAGGTCTTCTATGCTAAAAGCATTTTTTAATAGGTTATCATCGCTCTCTCATTCTAGCCTAAAACAAGAGTTCACTGCGGGACTCACCACCTTCTTAACCATGGGCTATATTTTAGCGGTAAATCCACTCATTTTAAGCAGTACGGGCATGGATGCCGGCGCGGTATTCGTTGCTACTTGTTTAGCCGCCGCCTTAGGCTCTTTTTTAATGGGGTTTGTTGCTAACTACCCCATTGCCTTAGCACCTTCGATGAGCCTAAATGTCTATTTTGCTTACATTGTTGTAGGGCACCTAGGCTACCCTTGGCAAATTGCATTAGGGGCTGTTTTTATCTCCGGTTTGCTATTTGCCCTCCTCACCCTCACGGGCGTTCGCCAATGGCTCATCAACTTTCTACCGCCGGCATTAAAAACAGGCATTATGGCAGGCATCGGTCTTTTCTTAGGCTTGATTGGGCTTAAAAATTTAGATCTTATTGCCCTCACCCCCCGCCCTGTTTTAGTGCCCGCGCATTTCATGCACCTCACCGTGTTACTGGCCGCCATGGGGCTAGGACTTATTATCGTGTTTGAGCGTTTAAAAATATTAGGCGCTATTTTCATCAGTATTTTAATCATGACCTTGGTCGGCATCTTGTTACACCTCGTCACCTATCAAGGCATGATTGATTTTCCCCCGAGCATTGCCCCTGTTTTTTTGAAATTACAATTTCCACACGCATTTGACTTAAAACTGGCGTTTGCCACGCTGATTTTTTTATTTGTCGCCCTCTTTGACAATACTGGCACACTGGTGGCGGTCTTATCACAAGCCCAGCTTGTTCGCCCAGACGGTAAAATTGATCGCATTCAACAAGCTTTATTTGCAGATAGCGTTGCCAATATCAGCGGCGCCTTGCTGGGCACTTCCAGCACAGGCAGCTACATTGAAAGCGCCACCGGCGTGCGCGCAGGGGGTAAAACAGGGTTAACCGCTATTTTTGTGAGTTTATTCTTTTTAATTTCATTGGCTTTTGCCCCCTTAGTAAAAACCATTCCCGCTTACGCAACCGCCCCCGCTTTAATTTATGTTGCCTTTCTCATGGCAAAAAACTTGAAATATTTATGGGTAAATTGGGTAGAAAACTTACCTGGCTTACTCACGGCCCTTGCTATTCCCTGCACTTTTTCCATTGCGATGGGGGTAAGCTTAGGTTTGGTGGCACACGGGGTATTGCGCATTTTGTCTGGCAAAATCAAAACCCTCAACTTAGGCATGTGGATTTTATTACTCATCTCTTCTTCTTATTTAGTACTACAATTTAAATAACGTTGATGACTTAAGTACGGCTTCATGGAAATACACTTTCAATTAGAAAAAGATCGCCTGATCAATAGCACCAAAACCGCTATTGCCTGCCTGATAGGCTATGCCATTACTTATTTTTTTCAGATGCCCATGGGCGCGTGGATTCTTATCACCATCATTGTTGTGATGAGCAATCAAATTAATGTGGGCGGCGTTGTCATGAAGTCTTCGATGCAACTGCTGGGTACCATGACTGGCACGCTCGTTTCTATTTTAATTTTATTTTTGTTTGGCGATCATACTTTACCCATTACCATCACTTTGTTTTTTTCAATTTTTATTTTTTCTTATTTAGCCAGCAGTCAAAAAGAAATGGGAATTGCAGGCTTGTTGGGTGCAACCACCGTTATTATTACCTTGCTGTCACCCAACCCTACTTATGAAACAGCCTTGCTACGCTTTCTTGAAATTTCAATTGGTATTTTACTCGCTTTCGTGATTTCAAAGTTTTTCTTTCCTATCCATGCCTATCAAAAAATCTATGACAGCATCGCTAAAACCATGGCTTGTTATAGCCAGCTCTATGAAGCGTTATGGGAAAAAAATCACATTGAAGCAACAGAAAACAACGTTGATCACGATAGTTTTTCTGATATTGAAACACAGATTATTAGCGTTTTTGCCACACAAAGAAAATTAATCCGCGAAGCGGCCAGTGAACTCACTTTCAAAGCAGTAAACCAAGCCACTTACAGTAAAATCTTAACCAGCCAACGCGAAACTTTTCGTTATATCTGCTTGATGCACCAAGCCGTGCTTAAAATTCAATTTACCCCCGAACAAATGCAACAACTCACCGCCTTTAACCAACATGTTTATTTCTGGCTAGATCAACTTGTCAAGGGTTTAAAAGGTGAGCGTTTTAAATTAGAATCAAACAATGTAACAAAAGTAGAACTGATTCCCCTCATCCAGGGCTTGAAGCAATTACCCCTCTCCTCTTCACAACAATTAGCAATCGATGCCTTTTTCTTTTGTGCACTGAATCTTGTTAGAGAACTCAGAAGATTAAGCAGATTAATCTCTTTGTTGATAGCGAAAAGGGGCAAAACAAGGAGAACAAAAAATGACTAAATTCCCCATGACATCACAAGGCGCAGCGCGCCTTAAAGTAGAGCTACAACAATTAAAATCGGTTGAACGCCCTAAAATCATCAAAGCGATCGCAGAAGCCCGTGCGCTAGGCGATCTGAAAGAAAACGCAGAATACCACGCCGCCAAAGAGCAACAAGGGTTTATTGAAGGCAAAATTCGTGACTTAGAATCCAAGCTCTCTCACGCGCAAGTGATAGACGTCACCCAATTCCCTAACAAAGGCAAAGTCATCTTTGGCGCAACCGTCACCCTGGTCAATCTGGTTAATGAAGATGAGGTCACTTACCAAATCGTGGGAGAAGACGAAGCAGATTTAAAAGAGCTCAAGATTTCCCACTCCTCTCCGATTGCACGGGCTATAATTAGCAAGGAAATTGGCGATACCGTAACCGTACAAACCCCTGCAGGGGCCGTTGAATACGAAATTATGCGGGTTGAATATGCTTAGAGTAATAGCTCATCCCCCTGCTTGCCGCCGCCTTCTCAACACACAATGTGTGTTGGGTGGAAAAGGCTGAATTTTCTAGAGGTGCAGGATGCTTACTCATCTATCCATTCAAAATTTTGCTTTAATTCAAAACCTCTCTTTAGACTTCACCACAGGATTGGTTATTTTTACGGGCGAAACAGGGGCAGGTAAGTCTATTATCATCGACGCACTGGCCCTTGCTTTAGGCAAGCGCAGCGAAGCCAGTGTGATTCGTGAAGGCAGCGATAAATGTGATATCACGGCTATTTTTGATGTTACGCACCACCCTGCTGCCGCACGTTGGCTACACACACAAGATTTATTGCGCCAAGAAGGCTGCATTTTAAGACGCAGTATTACGCGTGATGGGCGATCAAAATCTTTTATTAATGGCGTGCCCATCCCCCTGCAACTTTTGCGTGAATTAGGTTTCATGCTGGTCACACTGCATGGCCAACATGATCACCAACACTTACTGCAAACAGAAGGACAGCGTCAGCTATTAGATAATTTTGGCCAACTCACGCCGTTGCGCCGCGAAGTAAAAGCCTGCTATCAACATTTTTGCGATCTCAAAAAGAAATTAGAAGAAGATCAAACTGCCCACCAACATTTATTAGCGCAAAAAGAATTTCTTTTATTTCAAACGCAAGAGTTATCCGCGCTGGCGTTACAAGCGCATGAGGTAGAAAAACTAGAAAAAGATCAAAAGCGTTTAGCCTATCGTCATGAACTCGTTGAAGGTATGCAAACGATTATCCAAACTTTAGATGAAGACGAGCGCGCCATCACGGCTGCTTTGCAAAACATAACAAACAAATTGGCTCATTTTATAGAATACGATGAAAAACTTTTACCAGCATATAAGTTATTAGAATCTGCCGCGATTCAAGCAAAAGAAGCCGCTTCTGAGCTACATCATTTTATTCAAAACGCAGAAAGTGATCCGCAACAACTAGAAAAAATAAATGATCAATTAACCCATATTTATGATCTTGCGCGCAAACATCATGTTGGGCCAAATGAATTGTTTTCATTGCACCGTGCTTTTTTAGAAAAGCTCTCTGCCCTTGAAACGCATTCTTTAGAAATGCATGCGCGTGAAACTGAAATTCAAACGGCTTTATCATACTATCAAGAAAAAGCGACACTGCTCTCTTTCAAACGTAAAGAAACCGCCAAAAAACTCACGACATTGATTACCAAATACATGCAAAAACTGGGTATGAAGGGGGGTAAATTTGAAGTAATACTACAAGCCAACCCAGACAATCTCCCCACCGCCAGTGGTTTAGAAAAAATAGAGTTTTGGGTGAGCACCAACCCTGGATCTTCCCTGCAGCCTTTAGCCAAAGTCGCCTCTGGAGGAGAACTATCTCGTTTGAGTTTGGCGCTCATTGTCGTTGGCCTGTCTAACGAACTGAAAATGACGCTGATTTTTGATGAAATTGACACCGGTATTGGTGGCGCAACCGCCGCCTGTGTGGGTGAATTGCTTAAACAACTGGGAAATCAACATCAAATTTTTTGCATCACCCACGCGCCGCAAGTGGCTGTTTTTAGCCAACAACATTATGTTGTCACAAAAAAACCTTTCAAAAATAAAACCGTTATTTCAATTCAAGAACTTATTGCAGAAGAAAAAATTCAAGAAATTGCACGCATGCTAGGGGGCACGCAAATCACGGCTTCTACCTTGCAACATGCAAAAGAAATGGTAACGCTCACGACGCTGTGAATGCATGGATTGCTTCAGCACTACGTGCTTCGCAATGACGGCCCGGAGGGGGAGAGAATAATGCAAGCGCAGCGAAGACACCCTCTCTCCGGGCCGTCATTGCTCCGTCAGCGAAGCAATCCAAGCGTTTTTATGGGTTGCTTCAACAGCAAGGCGCAGTGCGTGAGACGTGGATATAAATGCTTACAAGAAGTGCTGACCTTAGGGTAAATCATCATGAAATATATTTTTTATATTTTTATTTTTTTATGTCTGCCGGCAGCGGCTTTTGCAAATTACCCTGGCAAATATGCGGCAGTCATCATGGATTTTGACACCGGAAGAATATTACACGAGGTCAACGCAACCGCACCTCGCTACCCTGCCTCTCTCACCAAAATGATGACCCTTTACATGACGTTTGATGCCTTGGCTTCTGGGCGCTTATCCCTTAATCAAACTTTCGTGACTTCTTATCACGCGGCCAGTCGAGAGCCTTCTAAATTGGGGTTACGCCCTGGCGAAAGGGTCTCCGTCAAAACATTAATTTTAGGGTTAGTCACGCGCTCAGCCAATGACGCTGCAACCGTGTTAGCAGAAGGATTAGGACAAGGCAGTGAACGCCGCTTTTGTCGCATGATGACATTGCGTGCGCGCCAAATCGGTTTACGTAATAGTAATTTTTGTAATGCTTCTGGCTTGCCTGAGTCTTGCCAAATTACCACCGCTTATGACATGGCAAAATTAGCGCGCGCCATTATCATTGATTACCCAGAGTATTATCATTTTTTTCAAACCAGACAATTTGTCTACCACGGCGCAGTGTGTCGCACACATAATCACATGCTGGGGCGTTATCAAGGCGTCGACGGCTTAAAAACCGGTTATTGTCGTGCCTCTGGCTTTAATATTGCGACCTCTATGAAGCGGGGTAATAGACGACTCATTGGCGTTGTCATGGGCTTGCCTTCTGCACACGCTCGAGATGTGCACATGGCACAACTGCTCTACCAAAGTTTTAGGATGTATCCTTCACTGGGGATGACGGATGACTACTAGAAAATGACAACCGTTTCTCACACGTGCCAGGATGGATTGCTTCGCTACGCTCGCAATGACGGCCCGGAGGGGAAAAAGGGCAATGATGGCCCGGAGAGAAAAGGGGCAATGACAGCCCAGACGATAACAGCTTCAAGAAAAATCGAATGCGTTCGGTGAACGCGTAAACAATGTTTATTGGTGCGCCACCTTTAAAGGCTGCATATCCCAAATTTTTTCTAAGCAATAAAAATCGCGGGCCTTGGGCAACATCACATGCACCACCACATCGCCCAAATCCACCAAGGCCCATTCGCCTTCTCTTTCACCTTCTACCCCTACCACCGTAACACCCTGCGCTTTCGCTGCTTCTGCAACGTGTTGAACCAACGATTTTACATGCCTATTAGACGTACCACTGCAGATAATCATATTGTCTGTTACTGAAGTTAACGCAGCCACATCTAAGACGAGAATATCCTTTCCTTTCAGATCTTCCAGTGCTTTCATGACTAAGTTTTTCAGTTGTGTTGTATGCATAGGCTTAAACCCTCTCGTAGAGATGATGTTGGTGAATATAATTCAATACCGCATCGGGTAATAAAAATCGTGGACTATGATGATTGGCCAGCTGCCTCCTTATCGCTTGCGCGGAAATAGCCAATAGCGAAGTAGGGAATATTAAAATCTTACCTGCCTTTTCTTGACATAATGCATCAGGAAAAAAAACTTGTCGCTGCAACAACTGCGGCTGTAACCAAGGAATGGTTTTTATATCATAATCAGGACGCGCAACCACCACGAGGTGTGCCAAAGAAAAAATAGATTCCCACTGATGCCATGTATCAAACCCTTGCGCTGCGTCCGCACCGATGATTAAACACAGCGTTTGCTGCGGATAAGCCTGCTGCAGCGTGGCCAGCGTATCAACCATATAAGAAGGGGTTTCACGCTGTATTTCGCAAGTCTCTATTTCAAAGGCAGGCACCCCTGCAATGGCCAGCTTGAGCATCGCCACACGATGCGCTGCGGCACAAGGCGCATGATTTTTAAATATTTGCTGTTTGCAGGGAATAAATTTCAAAGTAGAAAGAGGAAGTGTTTGTAATACTTCTAAAGCAACCCGCAGATGCCCATAGTGGATGGGATCAAAACTACCGCCTAACACACCCATCAGCTTGAATGTTGTATTAATAGTTCCTCCAACGTTTTTAACGCTTGAAATACGCTTTGTGTTCTCACGGATTCACGATCCCCCACAAATTGATAGGCACGCGAATACAACGGCCAGTGTCGGCTTGCCCAAGCAAACCAGACCCACCCCACAGGCTTTGTCGTTGTCGCCCCACCGGGGCCTGCAATGCCAGTAATCGCAATGCTCACGTGTGCATGGCTGCGTGATAAAGCCCCTTGCGCCATTTCTGCTACGGTTTCTTGACTGACTGCGCCATGCTGTGTCAATGTGGCAGGCTTCACGCCAAGCAATTCTTGCTTAGAAAGCACGCTATAAACAACATACCCTCGCTCAAACCAAGCAGAGCAACCGGGCACATCCGTGATGGTTTTTGCTAAATAACCGCCAGTACAAGATTCAGCGGTAACAAGGGAAAGTTGACGAGCAAGAAGTTGTTGGCCTACAGCAGTGGATAACGGGGTTAAATCCATCAAGAAGCATCCCTCAATCAATTACTTCTTAAATTAAACTATAGCATACGCTCGGAGAATCTATGTCAAGCCACACCCTCAACTTAACGCCGGCAGTATACCAATACCTTTTACAACTTTCATTACGCGAAACCCCCGTGCAACAAGCCTTGCGAGAAACCACCGCCAAACTCCCCAATGCAGTCATGCAAATCTCCCCTGAACAAGGGCAGTTTATGGGGTTGCTCATCCAATTAATGGGGGCGAAAAAAACCTTAGAAATCGGCGTTTATACCGGTTACAGCGCCTTGGCGGTTGCACTCGCCTTGCCGTTAGAAGGGCAAATCATTGCCTGTGATGTAGATGAAGCCTGGACCGACATCGCAAAAACGTTTTGGCAAAAAGCCGGCGTTGAAAATAAAATTGAATTACACTTAGCCCCCGCCATTGAAACCTTAGATTGGCTGCTCGCCCAACCGGCACAACACCAAAGTTTTGACTTTGCCTTCATCGACGCTGACAAGGCGCACTACTCTCTTTATTATGAAAAATCCCTCAAATTGCTGCGAAAAGGCGGCTTAATTGCCATTGACAATACCTTGTGGGATGGTGATGTGGCCAAGCCTGAAATCAATGACGCCTCTACACAAGCCATTCGCGCATTGAATGAAAAAATCTTGCATGATGAGCGCGTTACCTTAAGCTTGTTACCCGTTGGCGATGGCTAAACACTGGCGCTTAAACGGTAAATAAGATGTACCAAACCCGTTTTTTAAA
>Ga0209515_10003897_pt1 | contig 20689 bp, 20 predicted proteins | sample Subgroupgradi54m_FD_187454 | JGI IMG/M metagenome (GOLD analysis project Ga0209515, IMG submission 187454) | Subsurface groundwater microbial communities from S. Glens Falls, New York, USA - GMW60B uncontaminated upgradient, 5.4 m (SPAdes)... ...
TGCACGTCTTAGACCTATAACATTAATTGCGTAGACGATTGACCTTCTCCCTCCACAAACCATAAAAGGTGGAATATCCATATTGACTGCAGAAAGGCCGCTTACCAACGCTAGACGCCCGATTCTGCAGAATTGATGTACGACAACAACACCTGAAAAAAATACTTCATCTTCTACAACACAATAGCCACCCAGTGTTGTCCCATTCACCATAATAACTTTATTTCCAATTTTGCCATTATGTCCCACATGGGCATAGGCCATTAGGAAGTTGTTATTTCCAATCGTTGTGGCTGTGTCTTCTTTGGTTCCTCGGTGGATGGTGGTAAATTCGCGGATAATGTTTTGATTACCAATAATGGTTTTTGTGGGAGCGCCTTTGTAAGCTAAATCTTGCGGCGCGTGACCGATTACAGCGTTCATGTGAATTTCGTTATGGTCTCCGATTTCAGTGCCTTTACAGATGTAAGCTCCAGGCCAAATTTTGTTGTTTGAGCCAATTTTGACCCCGTCTTCGATAATGGCGTTAGGCCCGATTTCATTGGCTTCACCAAGGAGGACATTTTTGCCGATAATGGCTTGTGGATGGATTGACATAAGGCGTGAATTGTAACATAAGCTGTCCTATTTTGTCTATTTTTCGAATGATTGACGTAGGCAAGCTTCATTGCTAAAATGAGCAAATTCAAACACTTATGCCGACTAGCTTAAACGATCAGCTTAAAATCTTTAAAGAGGGTACCGTCGACCTCATTTCAGAAGACGAACTCCGTCAAAAGCTGACCGAAAAACCTTCCCTTAGGATTAAATATGGAGCCGATCCGTCTACTTCCGACCTCCATTTAGGGCATACGGTACCGCTTCGAAAATTAAAGCAGCTTCAAGATCTGGGCCATCGAATTGTTTTTATCATCGGTGACTTCACGGCCAGGATTGGCGATCCTTCCCAACGAAATGAAATGCGCCCCATGCTTTCTTCCGAGCAGGTGAAACAAAACGCCAAAACCTATGAAGCGCAGGTATTTAAAATTTTAGATCGTAAGAAAACAGAGGTTTGTTACAATTCCAAGTGGCTCGATAAAATGAAGCCGCAGGATTTTCTCCATCTCACTTCTCAATATACAGTCGCCCGCCTTCTCGAGCGCGATGATTTTCAAAATCGATATAATTCAAAACAACCGATCGCTTTGATCGAATTTCTTTATCCGTTATTGCAGGGTTATGATTCAGTTGTTGTGAAAGCAGACATTGAACTTGGCGGAACAGATCAGAAATTTAATTTGCTGGTGGGAAGAGAATTACAAAAAGTTTGGAAGCAGAAACAACAGATTGTAATGACTTTACCGCTTCTTGAAGGGACGGACGGGGTTAAGAAAATGAGTAAGAGTTTTAACAACGCCATTAACATTAATGATTCCCCAAAAGAAATTTTTGGTAAAGTGATGTCGATTCCTGATCCGCTGATTCCTCGCTATTATCAATATGCAAGCGGAATGGCTGCTCAAGACTATCAGCCGATTGTTGAAAAAGTATTTCCGGCCGACCCGAGAGAAGCCAAAGCAAAGCTCGGAGAACAAATTGTTTCGCTTTACCACGGCAAAGAAAAAGGTGCGCAGGCACGGGAAGAGTTTGACCGCATTTTTCGGGATAAAGGCCTTCCGGATGAGATACAAACCGTAATCCTTCGGCAGAATCAGCTTGATATCGTTTCACTTGTGATGGAAGCGGGTCTCACAGCAAGTAAAAGTGAAGCGAGAAGACTGATCGAACAAGGCGGTGTTAAAATTGAACAGGAGAAAATTACGGATCCAAACCGAAAGGTTCAATTGACGAAAGAGCCGCTTCTGATTCAATGCGGAAAGCGAAAGTTTGCTCGCGTTAAGATTCAATGATTTCCGTTCAAAAAGTTTCCAAATTTTTTGGTCCTATTAAAGCCCTCCGAGATATTTCATTCGAAATTAAACGCGGTGAGGTAATCGGTTTTCTCGGCCCGAACGGGGCGGGGAAAACGACCATGATGAGACTTATTACCGGTTTTTTTCCGCCTACCGACGGAACAGTTTTAATTGATGACCAGAATCTTTTTAAATCAAAGCCAAACCTTCGGAAAAAAATCGGTTACTTGCCTGAAAACAATCCCCTTTATCGGGACATGACGACAAAAGCCTTTTTGTTTTACGTCGCTGCTTTAAAGGGAATTCCGTTTTGGTCCCGGAAAAAAACCGTTCAGAAAGTAGCAGATCAATGCGGAGTTGATTCGGTGCTTAATCGGATTGTTGGGAAACTATCCAAAGGATTTCAACAACGTGTTGGTCTTTCACAAGCCTTGTTGGGGGATCCGGAGCTTCTGGTTTTGGACGAACCGACGAATGGGCTTGATCCAAAACAAATTATCGAAATTCGTTCCTTGATTCAAGCTCTCGGAAGGGAACGCACCATTCTTCTTTCTACCCACATCTTGCCTGAAGTTCAAGCAACCTGTCAGCGCGTTTTGATTCTCAATGAAGGTCAGGTTGCTGCTTTTTTAGAATTGAGATCCCAACAAACAAGTTTGGAAGACATTTTTCTTAAAGTGATTAATAAAGAGTCTGAGTTATGTTCAAAATAATTGCCATTGCCAGCCGCGATCTAAAATCTTGGTTGAATACGTTTTCATTTTATCTTTTAGCTGTTTTCTTTTTGGGTGTGACGGGATACTTTTTTTGGTCTGGCCTGAGTTATTTCAGCTTAGTTTCGTTTCAAGCCGCATCGAATCCCTCTCTTGAAATTAGAGGTTTGAATCTAACCGAAGGCGTTTTAAGCGTTTTCCTCGCTAACTTATCAGCCTTATTGCTTCTTTTAATCCCCATTTTGACCATGCGTTCCTTTTCGGAAGAAAAAAGACAAGGTACCTTAGAACTTCTTTTCACGTATCCCGTTTCAGACCTTCAAATTGTGCTCGGGAAATTTTTTGGTCTTTTGAGCGTGTTTGCTTTATTGATCTTACCAACAGTTTTCTACTTTTTATTGGCACAAATCATCGGTGCTAAATTTGAGATCTCCTCTCTCATAACAGGCTATTTGGGTCTTTTTTTAGTCAGCGCAAGTTTCATGGCGCTTGGGATATTTACGTCTTCGCTTACCGAACACCAAGCAGTGAGTGCCGGAATCGGATTTGTGATTATTCTTTTCTTTTGGATCGTGGGTTGGGTTGCGGATTGGTCGAGCCCCGCTTTGGCAGGTATTTTCCGGGAGCTTTCTTTGGTTGAACATTTTAGGGATTTCGCCCGCGGAATTATCGATACGAGAGACATCGCCTTTTTTATTTTGTTCATTGTTTTTTTTCTTTTTGCAACACTCTGCGCCTTAGAAGTTAGAACTTGGAAGCGGTAGCCAAACATGAAATTTAGGAACCTATTCTCTAGTTTTCATTTTGTCGTTGTGCTTGTTTGCGCACTTTCAATCATGGTATTTAGCTACCTCATTTTGCGTACCTACCATAGAAGGTTTGATCTCAGCGAAGGAAAAGTCTACAGCCTTTCTTCTCAGACGCTTCAAGTCCTGGAAGGGTTGAAATCAGAACCTATTCATGTGTATGCCTTTTTTCGTGAGGATCAACCTTCAAAATCACTCCTTGAAAATTTGCTTAAGGAGTACGCCTATCATCATACCAATTTTCATTATGAATTTTATGATCCTGATCGAATGCCGGCCAAAGCCAAGCAATATCAAGTTGATGCTTATGAAACGATTGTCATTGAAGCCAAGGGAAAGCAGGGGAAAACAAAACAAGTAACAGAAGAAGCATTGACTAATATTTTAGTGAACTTGCTTCGCCAAAAGACAAAGCGCATCGTTTTTGATGCTAAACACGGTGGGCCGTCGATTACCGAGGAGAAAGAAAAAAATGGATTTGGGTTTCTCCGGCAAAAATTGATAGGTTCCAATTATGAAGTGAAAGAATCAGTCCTCCTCAGAGATAAGATTTCAAAAGGAACGGATCTTTTCTTCCTCGGAGGCCCTCATGTGGATCTCTTACCTGAAGAGTTAAAACTTGTCCGTGATTATTTAGAAGGGGGCGGGAACGTTTTGGTTTTAGCCGATCCGGTTGACCTCGGCGAAGGTAAAAATTTAGAACAATTTTTATTGGAATATGGAGTTCAAGTCGGGCATGACGTTATTGTGGATAAATTGAGCAAACTGTTCGGCGCTGATTATTTGATACCTCTCATTACAGACTACAGGCCGCACGCTATTACGAGAGGGTTTCGGCTCGCCTGTTTTTTCTCAATTGCACGCTCTGTCCGTAAAGCGGTTAAAGTGCCTCAAGGCCTTGAGGTTACGGAAATTGCTTTTACGGGAGTCGGAAGTTGGGCCGAAACGGATTTGAAAAATCTTGGCGAAGGAAAAGCTGATTTTGACAATAAGCATGACCAACTTGGCCCTCTTCCCGTTGTGGTTGCCGTTACAAAGACCGGAGGCAAGGGACGCCTTGTTGCAATTGGAGACAGCGATTTTGCCACCAATGGTTTTCTTAATCTTTCCGGCAATAAGGATTTTATTTTAAATGTCATTGCGTGGCTATCAGGCGATGAACTTGCCATTTCGATTCGCCCTCGCGCACGTCAAACAACACCGCTTTATCTCAAAGAAACAGACCAGCAATTTCTTCTCTATGGGCCTGTTTTGGGACTTCCCGTTTCTTTTTTCGTGGTAGGCAGCTGCGTATTTTTTTGGAGGAGACGGTTTAATTGAACTGGAAGAAAACTTTCCTGTTCCTTTTGGTTTTAATTGGAATCGCGAATCTTTATTATTTTAAGGTACACAAAGAAAGCCCCGCCGATCGTACCTTTTCTTTTTCTGCCGAATCCGCCAAAACGTATATTTTGACTTTAAATGAAAAAGATTCCGTGAATCATTTTACCATTCGAGATACTTCCAAAAAGACCGAAATTTCATTTCAAAGAATAAAGTCGCACGATTGGAACATTACCAAACCGGTTGATTATCCTGCGGAGACCGTCATTATTGACGGTTTGGTGAGTCTGTTAAAGCTAAGCCCGCGGTTACGCTCATTTCCTTTTGAAGGACTTTCAGAAAAAGAATTTGGCTTTGATTCTCCGCGTCTTTCAGTTTGCACTTCTACGGAGCAATTACCAAAAGAAAGATGCTTTTTGATTGGTTCTGAGGCAGTTGCTTTCAACGGTGCTTATGCCAAGTGGGCTGATGAATCAAAATATTTTTTGGTGGAGGCCAATTTTTTATCCGCGTTTGATAAAACCCTTTACGAGCTCAGAAAGAAGCAAATTTTCACATTGCTTGACAAAGAGGTGAGCTCCATTCAGTTTCATTCACAGAAAAAAGAATTTGAAATGAAACATAAAGGAAAACAATGGCTTCTTGAAAAACCCGTTCAAGCGGTAGCAGGTTCAGATGCAGCCAATAATCTGCTTGTTTATTTAAACGGACTGTATGTAAAAGAGTTTTTGGATAGCGAGCGGCCAAATGATTCAAAGTTTGGATTTAAATCGCCAACTCGAACAATTCGGATTCAGTTTCAAGACGGATCGGAACAAATGTTAATTCAAGGCCGTGAAGCGCCCGGACGGAATGCTTATTATGCGCAAGGAAGCGATGGGAAGACCGTTCTTTTAGTTGCTTCTGGAAAATTGAACAAGATAGAAGATGTATTCAAAGCTCTTACCTCCTAATCCAATCAAAAAAATTCCAATTTCGACCCCCTTGTGTTAAATTACTAACCTTATGATTGACCGCCAGTTGCGTGGCGTTACGGAACGGATTCACGAGGTGTGCAAACGGTCTGGACGCGATTCTAAGGAAATTAGGTTTATTTTAGTCACAAAAGAGGTCGATTTAAACAAAATCAAGTCGGCCTACGACCTTGGAGTTCGAGATTTTGGCGAGAATCGAGTTCAGCATTTAATTGCCAAACAGGGCGAACTTCCGAAAGATATCAAGTGGCATTTCATTGGTTCTTTACAAACCAATAAAGTGAAATCTTTAATTGGGCAAGTTACATTGATTCATTCTTGCGACCGTGTCGAGTTGGCAAAAGAAATTGAAAAACAGGCAGCTAAACAAGGCCAAACGGTCGATATATTAGTACAGGTAAATACGTCTGGCGAAGCAACCAAGCATGGTTTTGATCCGGGCAATATAAAGCAAGCAGTTTTAGAAATTGCCGCATTTAGTCATTTAAAGTTACGCGGGTTAATGACGGTTGGCCCTAATACTCAGGATCAGGAAAAGATTCGAAGGTCATTTCGCGCGCTTCGGAATTTGAGAGATCAATTGCAAAAAGAATTTCAACATTGTGATTGGCGTTATCTTTCGATGGGAATGAGTTCTGATTTTGAAATTGCGATTGAAGAAGGTGCAAATTTATTGCGGATTGGTTCCGCAGTTTTTGGGCCTCGGCCTTAAAGAATAGAAACTTTATGAAACGATTAAATAAAACCATTGGATTCATCGGTTGCGGAAACATGGGAAGCGCTATTTTAACAGGGCTTCTTCGAAATCATATTTCACGCCCAAATCAAATTTTTGTTTTTGACTCGATCAAATCCAAAATGAAATCTGTTTCTAAAAAATTAAGGATTCGCAGCACAAAAAGTAATTTAGATTTGGTCCGCCGTGCCAAGATCATTCTTTTGGCGATCAAGCCGCAAGATTTTATTTCTGTTGCAAGGGAAATTCGGCCTGCTTTGGGTTCCGGACAAACTGTGATTAGTATTTTGGCCGGAACGCCGATATCTAAACTGAAACGCTTTTTAGGAAATCGCGCGGCAATTGTCCGGGCGATGCCCAATTTAGGCGCACAAGTTGGTGAAGGGATCGCAGTGGTTACGAGTCTAGACCGTAACGCACTCGGTCTTGCTGAAACCGTATTTGCAGGTTGCGGCAAAGTCATCAGACTTCCTGAAAAACATTTTGATTTGGTGACGGCTGTAAGCGGAAGCGGTCCTGCTTACTTTTTTCTGGTGATGGAACTTTTGGCTCAAATTGCTCAGAAAGGCGGTATTCCTAGAAAGGAAGCCGAGCTTTTGGCAGTTCAAACGGCTTTGGGTGCTGGTAAGTTGGCCCAAACGTCGTCTTATTCACCGGAAGCACTTCGAAAAATGGTAACTTCTAAGAAAGGAACCACAGAAGCTGCACTTAAGTTTCTGTCTCAAAATAATTTTCACAGCATATTTTCAGAAGCTGTTTACCGAGCTATGTATAGAGCAGGCGAACTCAGTAAGATGTAACCTAAGGAGGTTCAACATGTTTATTATTGGGCAGTTTTTTGGATCGCTCGCTGTTTTAGTCGAGATGTTGTTTAAAGTTATTTACTTTTTGCTCGTGATTCGGATTATCGTTTCATGGTTTCAGGTGAGCCCTTCTTCGGAACCGGTGAATATGCTATATCGGATTACAGAACCGATTTTACTTCCTTTAAAGCGCCTGCCACTTCAAGTCGGTGCGATTGATTTTTCTCCTGTAGTCGCTTTTATTTTGATTAGCTTTTTAGATCATTTTATCGTCGGGATTTTGCAACAATTAGCACTTCGTTTTTCTTGAAGTAAAGCCGGGAGAGAAATAAATGGCGTCGTTACCACGTTCTAATTTATTTCAGCAAATTACAAAGTCAGTCCGTGCCATTTGGCAAAAGACTGCTTTTCGGCCTGATATTGCCATTATCTTAGGGACTGGTCTTGGCAATTTGACCAAACGGGTTACAAAAGAAGTGACTATTTCCTATGAGTCGATTCCTAATTTTCCGCGCTCGACAGTTCAATCTCATACGGGGCGTCTCCTTTTTGGAATGCTTGGCGGGAAAAAAGTGGTTATTATGGAAGGCCGCCTTCATTATTATGAAGGCTACTCTTTGGAGCAAGTGACATTTCCTGTGCGTGTTTTAAAAAAACTCGGCGCAAAAATTCTGATCGTTTCAAATGCAGCAGGCGGACTCAATTCAAGTTATAAAAAGGGAGATCTCGTTTTGATTGAAGATCATATCAATCTGATGGGTGTTAACCCTTTAATAGGACCTAATGACGATCGTCTGGGTGTCAGGTTTCCTGATATGAGCGAACCTTATTCGGACCGATTAATGGTAGCTGCTGAAAAAGCGGCGCATGAGAAGCACATTCCATTAAAGCGCGGTGTTTATATAGGTGTCAGCGGACCCAATTTGGAAACGCGCGCAGAATATCGCTTCATCCGAAAGGCGGGGGCTGATTTGGTGGGAATGTCGACCGTTCCCGAAGTGATTGTCGGAGTCCATGCCGGTTTCGAAATTTTAGGAATCAGTGTCGTAACGGATTTGTGCGATCCCTACCATTTAAAGCCCGTTAACATTGAAGAGATTATTCGTACCGCTGCCGAAGCAGGCCCTAAGCTCGATCAGTTGGTGGAGTCGACCATTCAGAAATTGCCTCATGTCCGTTAACAAAAAAGACTACAAAGACACTGTCCATCTTCCTCAGACGTCCTTTTCCATGAAGGCCAATCTTCCGGAGGCGGAGCCTAAACGGCTTAGTCTCTGGAAAGAAGAAGGCCTTTACGAACGGATCCGGAAGCAAAGCGCTGCACGGCCTGAAAAATATATTCTCCATGACGGCCCTCCGTATGCAAACGGGAATATTCATATTGGCCACGCATTAAACAAAATTCTAAAAGATATTATTGTGAAATATAAAACCATGCGCGGTTTTAATGCTTTGTATGTACCGGGTTGGGATTGCCATGGGCTTCCGATCGAGCATCAATGTTTGAAAGAAATGGGGAAGCGCAAAGACGAAGTGGAACGCGTTCCGTTTCGGAAACAAGCCCGGAAATATGCGGAACGGTTTATCGATATCCAGCGCGAAGAGTTTAAACGGCTTGGTATTTTTGGCGAATGGGAAAAACCCTACCGAACCATGGATTATGGCTATCAGGCTTCGATTGCCGAATCCTTCCTTTCACTTTATGAAAAAGGATTCATCGAGCAGCGTCTCAAGCCTGTTCCTTGGTGCTGGGACTGCGAAACCGCCCTCGCCGATGCAGAGCTTGAATATGAGGATAAAACTTCAAAATCCGTGTATGTGGCATTTCAATTAGTTAACCACGATGCTTCCTTGTTGGTCTGGACGACTACGCCGTGGACATTACCTGCAAACGTAGGTTTAGCAGTTCATCCCGATCTTGATTATGTCTTTATTGAAACTGACAAAGGCAAATTTGCTTTTGCAAAGCCACTCAAAGAAACAATTGTTTCCAAATTAGACTTAAAAATAATAAAAGAATATAAAACAGAAAAAGGAGCAAATTTACGCGGTCTTGAAGCGAAACATCCATTTATTAATCGAACATCCAAGATAATTTTAGCGGATTATGTTTCGGCTACTGATGGTACAGGGATTGTTCATATTGCCCCGGGACATGGAGAAGAAGATTACAAATATGGACATTTGGAGAACAAACTTCCGATTATTTCGCCCGTGGATGAAAAAGGAAGATTTACCAAAGAGTTTACTCCGTGTGAAGGAATCAATGTTTTTAAAGCGAATGAGAAAATCGTTGAGCTTTTAAAGGAAAAGAAAGCGCTGATTCAAATTGAAGATTATCAGCATTCGTATCCTCATTGCTGGCGTTGCAAAAAGCCGATTATTTTTCGAGCAACGCCACAGTGGTTTTTAAAGATTGATCATAACAATTTGCGTCAGAAGATGAAAAAATTGATTCAAGAAAGCATTCATTTCACGCCTGATTGGGGAAAGAACCGGATTGGTTCGATGGTGGAAAGCCGTCCCGATTGGTGTTTGTCGCGCCAGCGGTATTGGGGTGTTCCGATTCCGATCATTGGTTGCACGAAATGCAAAGGCGTTTTTTTTATTTCCGAATCCAAATCCAAAATTGTCAGCATGTTCGAAAAAGAAGGCGCCGACGCGTGGTTTGCAAGGCCAACCACCGATTTTCTTCCTGAAGGTTTTCAATGCCCTAAATGTAAAGGGAAAGAGTTTAAAAGAGAAGAAGATATTATCGATGTTTGGTTTGATTCGGGGGTGAGTCACCAAGCTGTAACCAAAAAAAATCCAGAATTGCAAAAAGATTCCAGCAAGCCATTCAAAGCCAATTTATATTTGGAAGGATCTGACCAGCATCGCGGGTGGTTTCAAAGTTCACTTACAACAGCGCTCGCCCTTGAAGAGGAAAGCTCTTTCGACGGCGTTTTGACTCATGGATTTGTAGTGGATGGGGAAGGGAAGAAGATGTCTAAATCTGCCGGCAATGTGGTAGCGCCGCAGGATGTGATGAAAGAGTTTGGCGCAGATATTTTGAGGCTCTGGGTTTCATCCTGCGATTATCAATTTGATGTGAGGCTTTCCAAAGAAATTCTGAAGCAGCTTGCTGACTCTTACCGGAAAATCCGAAACACCTTCCGATATATGTTGGGGAATTTATCCGACTTTCACCCTAAGAAAGACCAGGTTGCTTTTGAAAAGCTTCATCCGCTGGATCAGTGGGCCGTCAGTTCGGCAGATCGTTTGTCGTCAGCGGTAGATGAATCATACAATGAGTTCAATTTTCTTAAAGGTTACCAGCGGGTTTATGATTTTTGTTCGATTGATTTAAGTTCTTATTATTTCGATATTTTGAAAGATACACTTTACACAGCCCGAAAAGATTCGCCTTTGAGACGTTCAGCACAAACCGGGCTTTTTGAAATTTTGGCGAGATTGGTAAAAGTACTGGCTCCGATTCTTTCATTTACGGCGGATGAAGTATGGCAGTCCTTTTCCGTTGAAGAGGGAGTGAAATCGGTTCATGAAAGCTTGTGGAAGATTCCGAAGACACCATTAACTTCTAAATCGTTTGAGGATTGGCAGAAAATCCGTGCTGTTAGAGACGCCATCATGCCTTCAATTGAAAAGAAACGTACGACTGGGTTGATTGGTTCAAGCCTTGACGCAAAAATCTTCATCAAAACGGATCATTCGAATCTTAGCCAGGCGCTGAAAGATAACTGGAAAGAGCTTGAACGGATTTTCATTGTTTCTCAAGTTCATTGGATGGATAATGATTCTCAAGACAGGGAAGAAGTCAGTTGTTCATTGCCACCTTCAGCAGAGCAAGCCAAAATAATGATTTCTGTTGAGAAGGCTGATGGCGCGAAGTGTGAACGTTGCTGGCATTATTCAGTGCAAGTGGGTTGTTTTTCTGATCACCCAACGCTCTGTGAAAGATGCGTTGAAGCAATTAACACTTAAAAAATAGGGTGAGATATCCGATAATGAGATATGCCATCCGTAACAGGGTCTATTTGAGTGTTCCATGATAAATATCTACTTTAGAAAGCGAAAGCGATTTTTAAAGAGTCTCATCCTAACGGCGATTCTCTCTTTGCTTGTTTTCTTCTTTTATGCCTTCTTTCGTTTTATAGCTTTTAGGTTGTTTCACTTTGATTTATCTTCTCACGATATCGCCGTCCTTCTTCTGTCTGTTTTTCTGGCCTCTATTGTTTACAAACCAATTGATCATTTTGTATTGATTCTCTTCAAGGATGTGATTTTTAGATCTCATATACACGACCATTCTATGCTCACGCATCTGACTCGATCTTTGGTAAGTGTTTTGGATCAGACGGAACTTGCAAATTTAATTGTGAATACTTTTGGCGAAGCGCTCCATCTTCGGATGGCTTCCGTCTTGGTTTATGATAAGTCAAAAGATGTGTGCCGTATTTTATCTGCGTTTGGCCTTAAACCAAGTTTGTGGCGCAATCTTGAGCTAAGCACCAATTCGCTCTTGATTGAGTTGCTTCGTGCCCAGAATATGCCGCTTGAGCGCGAACGCATTGTGCATTCATTTTCTTGGCAGGAAGCCAATCAATTAAGGCACGACTTTGAGCAACTTCATGCTTCCTGTGTTATTCCGCTTGTTTTTCAGGATGAACTCATAGGTTCTATTAATCTCGCGCCAAAAGCAGGATCAAAATCGTTTACGCCACAGGAAGTGAGAAGTTTTTTTGAGTTTGCCAGAGAAGCGGCCACCGCATTCCGAAATGCAACGCTCTTTGATGAACTCCGGGAAAGCAATCAGGAACTAATGAAAATCCAATCGGGGTTTTTGCATTCGGCTCAGCACTCTGCCATCGCCCAGCTTGCCACCGGCATCGCCCATGAAATTCACAACCCTCTTACGATTATTTCTGGAAAGGCGCAAATCCTTCTGCTGAAGCGGGATAAGATTGCCTACGACGAACAGGTGGAGGATGTCCTTAAGACGATTGTCAAGCAAACCAAACGGGCAGCCGATATTACTAGGAAACTCCTGATGTTTTCTGAGTCCCATAAGTCAGTAAGAGAGTTGGTTGATTTCGAAACGGTTGTGAACGATACGATCGCGCTTTTGTCGTATCAAGTTTCTTTGGACGAAATTCAGGTGAGTAAACGTTTCGAACATCCGATTCCTAAGTGGTTTGGGAATATTGTTGAACTTCGGGAAGCGTTTTTGAACTTATTCTTAAATGCTGTCCAGGCGATTGGAACAAAAGGAACGGTAGAAGTAACAGTGTGTTATCGGAAGCAGGATGATGCGATCGAACTTCGCGTATCTGATTCAGGTCTGGGAATTTCTGAAGCAGATCTGGTTAAGGTTTTTCATCCTTTTTTTACGACTCGTCAGGGTGCAAGCGGTCTAGGTCTTTTTGTGACGCAACAAATTATTCATGGGTATCATGGTTCTGTTCGTGCAGAGAGCAAGTTTGGCGCAGGAGCTACTTTTATTGTTGAATTGCCTTGTAATACCAAGTCTCTTCCGACGGACTTAGAGGATGAATCAAACCCTGGAGTAATGCAGCGTCCAAGCAAAGAACAGCAGTCTAGTGGTCCTGATGTTCTAACAAAAATTGTGATTCCCTAGTGCAGTTTAAAAAAACCAAGCTATTATATTTAGCGGTTGAAACAAGGAGGAATGAAGATGAAACTCTTAATTGTAGATGATGAAGCCGAAATTTGTGATTTTCTGAAAAGTTTTTTTGAAGAAAGAAACTATGAAGTGAAAACTGCTTCTTCAGGCCAAGGGGCTCTGGATGCTGTTGAGCAATTCAAACCCCACATTGTTTTGCTCGATATCAAGATGCCGGGAATGGATGGTATCCAAGTGTTAGGAACGATTAAGAAGAAATCTCCGCGTACCAAGGTTATTATGGTGACTGCACTTGAGACCCGGGACAAAATTGAAGAATGTCTTCGTTTAGGTGCAGACAACTATATTACCAAGCCCTTAAGTTTAGAATATCTTGAAAATGACGTTCGCGAGAAGATCGAGGCTCTGACAGGTTCAAGCGCTTCCTAGTTTCTATCGACTTGAAGTTTGATTTAAGTCTTCTATTTCCAAGCACTTAGCATGTTAGATTATTTTTGAAGTATCTTCATAGTGAAGGGAGTCTTTTCGATCCAGCCGTTGGAAACTCAATCAAAAGATGTTATGATCGTACAAGACTGTTGTACGTAAACATTAGCTAAGTAGTGGTGGGTCAATGACAAGTTACGATTATCAGGAAGCGCTTAAGAATGCCGCAAAGACAATGGTGCGGGTGAAGAACCCAAGGCGGCTTCTTAAAATGATTGCCCGCTTTATCGTCAGAGAAGTTGGTCTTACCCATGCTTCCATTCTCATGTTTGATCAGTTAAAATCCCGCTATATTTTTGTAGATTCTCAAGGAAGCCACCGAATTCCAGTTAATCTTGTGAAGCTCGATCAGAGCAATCCGCTCATCCATTGGTTTTCCCATAAGGAACGAAAGCTGAAATTGAATAAGGATTTTCTTTCACTTCCTGAGTTATCTTCTTGGATTAACGACTCCGAAGTTACTGATCGTAGGACTGCTTTAAAAACGCTCTTGCTTCAATTACGGGATGTCATGGAAACCCTTAAAGTCACCGTATGCGTGCCTGGTTTTTACAAAGATGAATTGCTGGGCGTGTTGCTTCTGGGAGCTAAGTTAAAAGGAGATCCTTTTTCGCTTGAGGAAATTTCATTTTTCCAGACTTTGGCGAATGATGCTTCTATGACCATTAAAACTGCGGAATATCGGGAAAATCTGCTCGCAAAAAATATAGAGCTTGAAAAACAAAAACAAGAACTGGAAAGACGACTTCAGGAAATCGCGGAACTTAGAAAAAAAGAACAAGAGACCTACTATCAAATTGTAATGTCGCTTGCCGCCGAAGTTAACGCAAAGGATCCTTATACTGCGGGTCATTTGGAAGGGGTGGAACGGCTTGGGGTCATGACGGCTCATGAAATGGGCTATGACATGGCTGGGCGTAAAAAGGACATTTTAGTCGCTTCCCTTCATTTGCACGATGTTGGAAAAATTGGAATTCCAGATAATATTTTGATGAAACCGGCCAGCTTGACAGATGAGGAATGGAAAATTATGCGTCAGCATCCGGTAAAAGGAGCTAAAATTTTGGAACCCCTAACCGGATTTAAAGAAGTAGCTAATGTTGTTTTGCATCATCACGAGAATTTTGATGGGACCGGTTATCCTGATGGTTTGCGCGGGGAAGAAATACCGCTTGAGGCACGAATCGTAGCAGTGGTAGATGCTTTCCACGCGATTGTTTCAAAACGTTGTTACAGTAAAGGTAGACCCATAGATGTAGCGTTTCAAGAATTGGAACGTTGTGCCGGAACCCAGTTTGATCCTCATGTGGTTCACGCATTTGTTAAAGCTTACAAGCGAACATTAAATGGCAAATACAAGACTGAGGCGGACACTGGACGTGCAGCGTGATTCAAAAAGGCTTATTTTCATTTGACTTGTTGAAGGCGGATGATATAATTCGCTTTCTTTTGGCACGGGAAAGGATCCGGTTGTGGAAAAAGAAGAATTGCTTAAGTTAAAAACACAGCTGCAAGCAGAGCGCGTAAAAATCGCAGACGGTTTAAGTCACATTGAACGTGATAATTTAAACAAAAGTCAACGCGATGCATCTGGCGATCTTTCAGGATACTCTTTCCACATGGCCGATATGGCCACAGACAATTTCGACCGCGAATTTTCCCTTGATATGGCTTCTACTGAGCAAACGCTTTTAAACCGAATTGATGAAGCTTTACGCAAAATTGACGAGGGTTCCTATGGCGTTTGCGAAAATTGTGAAAAACCCATTAGTTTTAAACGTTTGAAGGCGGTTCCTTACGCGAAGCTTTGTATTAAGTGTAAGGAGGATGAGGAGAAGAACGTCCGTCGGGAATAACCCCACCTAAATCCATGCGAACCCTCTATAGCGTCGCTGGAGTTGTGCTCCTTCTTGATCAACTAACTAAATTGATGGCCGTGCGGTTTTTGAAACCGCTTACCAGCGTCTCAATTTTACCAAACGTTTTTCATCTCAGTTTTGTCGAAAATACGGGAATTGCGTTCGGACTTTTCCAAGGGCATCCTGAAATTTTGACTTCACTCATTACGGCAAGCGTTTTAGGCCTCTTGCTCTGTGCATATTTTTTCAAAGATCAGACTTTACCGCATCGGTTGGCGTATGGCTTTATCCTAGGCGGAGCCATCGGCAATTGGGTGGACCGCCTGCGTTTCGAGCGCGTGATTGATTTTCTTGATTTTCGGATTTGGCCTGTGTTTAATATAGCGGATTCGTTTATTACTATCGGAGTCATTCTTTTCATTTGGTTTGCTTTAAGAGGTCGCTGATGCATCCTATTTTACTTTCTTTAGGCCCCCTCCATTTATATTCCTATGGTGTGTTAGTCGCGATTGGTGTATTGAGCGCAGTGCTCCTTCTGAGATCGAATGCAAAGCAAATTTCGATTGATCCGGAAATGGTCGTGGATCTTGCCATTACGACGGTTGTGAGCGGATTTGTCGGAGCTCGGATTTTTTATGTCATTCAATTTTGGGATTACTTTCGTACTTCGCCTTTTGATGTGGTGAAAATTTGGGAAGGGGGAATTGTATTGTATGGGGGACTCATTGGGGGAGTGCTAGGATTTTCAGTTTTTATTTTGATTAAGCGTCTCCCATTTTTAGTGCTACTTGATTTGTTTGTTCCCGGAATGGCTTTGGCACAAGGTTTTGGCCGGATCGGTTGTTTCTTTAACGGTTGTTGTTACGGGAAAGCCACTAACGTTCCTTGGGCGGTTTCGTTTCCTTTTTTAGATCACCCAGTCCACCCAACCCAGTTGTATGAAGCAACGTTTTGCTTTTCTTTGGCTTTGTTTCTTTTGTTTTTGTGGCGGAAACGTCCGTCGATAGGTACGGTGTCTTTTGCTTACTTCACGTTGTATCCGGTAGGACGATTTTTGATTGAGTTTTTCCGCGGTGATAACGCCAGAATATTTTTAAATCTTACTTTAAGTCAATGGATTAGTATTGTTTCAATTATTTCAGCTTTGTTCTCACTTTTTTTACTTCGTGCCGGTTATGGAAGAAAAACAACTCACCGTCCCTCCTGAAATTGCGAATGTCCGACTCGATTATTTCTTAGCAAAAGAATTAACTGAGCTTTTTTCGCGGACCAAGGTTAAGCAGCTTATCGAAGAAGGTAGGATTAGGCTTAACGACAAAGCCGTCAAACCCCACACACAAGTGATGCCCGGGGATAAAATCTCAATTGTTTATGAATCAGAAGCTCCGGAGTTTACGCGCGCAGAATTAATTCCAATCGATATTGTGCATGAAGATGAAGACATCATCATTGTGAATAAGCCTCCGGGCATGGTGGTACATCCCGGTTGCGGTAATCCAAACGGAACTTTGGTAAACGCTCTTCTTCATCATACAAAATCACTTTCTTCGGTAGGGGATGCGGTACGGCCTGGAATCGTGCATCGATTGGATAAAGATACATCGGGTCTTCTTGTGATTGCTAAAAATGACCAAGCTCACCGTTTTTTGGCGAATCAATTTAAAGGTCATGATATCGACCGCCGCTATTGGGTTTTTGTAAAGGGAGTGGTTCAGCATGATGAAATGCGTTCCGATGAACCGCTTGGACGTTCAGTGATGAACCGGAAGAGAGTGATTGTAAAACCGGATGATGGAAAGCCTTCAATTACAAACTTTCGTGTTTTGAAACGGTTTGAAAATGCGACATTAGTTGAAGCAAGGCCCGAGACGGGAAGAACCCATCAAATCAGAGTACATCTTCGAGTTTTAGGTTACCCGGTTTTAGGAGACCTTGTGTACGGGGTTGCTTCCGCGTTTATTAACCGCCAAGCGTTGCATGCGAAAGAGCTTGGCTTTATACATCCTCGAACCAAGAAGAAGATTTTCTTCACCTCAAACCTTCCTCCCGACATGGAGTCGCTCCTTAAAAAGCTTCAAAGTTAACAGTTCGTAATTGAAGGCAGTTTTGTTATAATAACTCCTTAACGCACTCATTATTATGGCCAATCCAACAGAGGATATTTCTCAGCTTAAAAAGTTGCCGCTTCACATTGAACACGAGCGTCTAGGAGCTCGGTTTGGTGCTTTTGGGGAGTGGTATGTCCCTCTTTATTACACAAGTGTTATTGAAGAGCATGAGACAGTCCGCACTGGAGTTGGCGTATTCGATATTTCTCATATGGGTGAATTTTTCGTTCGCGGAAAAGATGCACGGGAATTGGTCAACCATTGGATTTTAAATGATGTCGCTAAGCTTTCTCCGGGCGCGGCGCTTTACAGCCCTGTCTGCCGTGAAAATGGCGGGATTGTAGATGATGTGGTTGTGATGGAAGAAGACTCAGAACAATTTTTAATTGTGGTCAATGCCGCGAACATCGAAAAGGATTTCAAGTGGTTTCAGTCGCATAAATCGGGCGATGTTGTGTTTGAAAACGCAAGTGACCAAATCGGGCTTCTTGCCATTCAAGGGCCTTTAAGCCGCAAGGTGATCAAATCTCTTTTCGACATTGATTTAAATCAGCTTTCCTATTATCATTTTGTGAAATTTGTTTCTCCTTTTGGTGAGCTTATTCTTTCCGAGACCGGTTATACAGGCGAAGAAGGGTTTGAAATATTCTGTCCTATGGAAAATCTCGCTCGTTTGTGGCAGCGCTTAATGCAAGTGGGAAAACCCATTGGTTTGAAACCCGTTGGTTTCGGGGCACGTGACACGCTTCGGCTTGAATCGCGGTTTCTTTTGTATGGCCATGACATGACGGATGAGACAACACCTTTGGAAGCAGGATTGGGTTGGACCATTGCGTGGGATAAAAGCGATTTCATCGGAAAGGGAGCGCTTGAAGAAGAGCGCAAACGCGGAATCAAGCAAAGGTTGATCGGGTTTGAATTGAGTGATCGCGGCATTGCCCGCGATGGATGTTCTGTTTTGATGAATGGCCGCCAAATTGGAAAAGTGACCAGTGGAACTTTTTCGCCAACGCTAAAAAAAAGCATTGGGCTGGCATATGTGGTGGTAGAACATACTCAGATTGGTCAGACCATTGATATTGAGATCCGAGAGAAAACTGTCAAAGCACAAATTGTTAAAACGCCTTTTTATAAACGAGTCAGTTCTACAGTCAAGAAGGGGACTTCATGAATTTGCCATCAGAACTTCGGTACACAAAAACCCATGAATGGGTGCGTAAAACAGGAGACAAACTTGTTGTGGGTATTACGGATTATGCTCAGCATGAAATTTCGGATGTTGTTTTTGTCGAACTTCCACATGTTGGGCAACAAGCAGAGCAGGGAAAAGCAATTAGCATCGTTGAATCTGTTAAAGCCGCCTTCGATATTTATTCGCCGGTTTCAGGAACCGTGAAAGCCATTAATACGATGCTAGAATCAGATCCCGCAACCGTAAATCAAGATTCGTATGGCAAAGGCTGGTTTTTTGAATTAACGCCTACGAAGTTAAGTGAGTGGGATAATTTATTGACTAAAGATCAGTATGAACAAGTAATCCGCCAAGCCGCAGCAGGCTGAACAAAGAAAAATGAGTTACTTTCCAATTACTAAAAAAGATCAAGCAGAAATGCTCGAAACTATCGGAATCGAGCATTTTGGGCAGCTCTTTACAGCCATTCCCAGTGAAATTCGAAATCCTCCTATTGAGCTTCTGCCGGCGTTGAGCGAACTTGAAGCGCAAAGCTGGTTTCGTGAACTTTCTGAAAAGAATATCAATGTAAAAAATCATTTGTCATTTTTGGGTGCTGGAGCTTACGAACATTTTATTCCTTCTATCGTCCGCCACATGATTGGGCGCGGCGAGTTCTATACGTCTTACACCCCTTATCAACCGGAAGCTTCTCAAGGGACCTTGCAAGCTCTTTTCGAATATCAAAGTCTCATTTGTGAATTAACCGGGATGGATGTTTCAAACGGATCTCACTATGACGGTTCAACCGCTTTGGCCGAATCCATCCTTATGACGTTACACGAAACGAAACGCCGAAAAGTTTTGATAGCGCGTTCCACACATCCTGATTACAAACAAGTCGCTAAAACTTATCTCACCGGTACTCAATTTGAGGTTGAAGAAATTCCATTCGGGAAACATTTCGAACTTGATTTGGAACGTTTAAAAAAACAATTAACGCCGGACGTCGCTTCTGTTGTGGTAACTTCTCCGAACTTTTTTGGTTTGGTAGAAGACTTAAAACAAGTGGAAACACTCGTTCATCAAAATGGTTCGCTTCTCATTATGGTAGCCCATCCGCTTTCCTTTGGGTTTTACAAGACTCCGAAAGAATGGGGAGTAGATATTTCTTGTGGGGAAGGCCAACCGCTGGGTTTACCGCTTAATTTAGGAGGGCCATGGCTGGGATATATTGCAACAACACGATCGCTCATGCGCCGAATTCCGGGACGTCTTGTGGGATTAACTCAAGATACAAATGGGAAACGCGCGTTTTGTTTGACGCTTCAAGCCAGAGAACAACACATCCGTCGCGAGCGGGCAAGTTCCAATATTTGCACCAATCAAGCTCTCTGCGCGATTGCTGCTTGTGTTTACTTGGCAAGCTTAGGAAAAACAGGTGTTCGGCGAATTGCAGAACTTAATTTAGAGAATGCTTATTATTTGAGAAGCGCGATCAGCAGCTTTAAAGAAGTCGAGGTTTTGATCGAGGGTTCAATCTTTAATGAGTTTGTAGTCCGATTCTCAAAACCAATTGAAAAGATTAATCAGCTTCTTTTCAAAAAAGGAATCGTCGGCGGTCTTGCATTGGAACGGTTTTTCCCGGAACTTAAGAACCAAATGCTTCTTTGCGCAACCGAAACAAAGAGCAAAGATGATTTAGATCAACTCATCCAAGCTTTGAAAGAAGTGCTGAAATGACACTTGACGTTAAAACAAAAACAGCGAGTGAAAGTAAGCTTTTGTTTGAGAAAAGCAAAAGCGGAAAAGAAGGCGTTTTCCTTCCACAAAGAAAATTTCCAGAAAAGGATTTTTCACAATTAGTTCCAGCCGCTCTTCAACGCAGGGAACCTGCCGAACTTCCTGAAGTTACGGAACCAGAGCTCGTGCGCCATTTTGTAAATTTGTCCAAGAAAAATTTCAGCGTCGACACTCATTTTTATCCGCTTGGAAGCTGCACGATGAAATACAACCCAAAAATTCATGAGGATGTCGCTGCCATGGACGGTTTTGCTTGGGTCAATCCTTCTCAGTCAGAAGACCAAATTCAGGGAACGCTTCAAATTTTTTATGAACTCAGCCGCGCCCTTTGTGAATTAACGGGCATGTATGAGTTCACGCTTCAACCT
>Ga0209515_10003898_pt1 | contig 20685 bp, 23 predicted proteins | sample Subgroupgradi54m_FD_187454 | JGI IMG/M metagenome (GOLD analysis project Ga0209515, IMG submission 187454) | Subsurface groundwater microbial communities from S. Glens Falls, New York, USA - GMW60B uncontaminated upgradient, 5.4 m (SPAdes)... ...
CGGTCACCCTCTCTGTATGGAAGTTCGCTCTCTGAGTCGCTTCACGGATTGACGTTCACACCTTGGGGGGTGTGTGAACGGGGGATCGGTCAAGCTTGAGCGCTTTCCCTTGACTCGCTTTGCTCGGATCCGTTCGTTCATTCCCTCCGGTCTTTCTCTCCACTGGTTTATTATGATCGAGTGTTCCCGCCGGTCACCCTCTCTGTATGGAAGTTCGCTCTCTGAGTCGCTTCACGGATTGACGTTCACACCTTGGGGGGTGTGTGAACGGGGGATCGGTCAAGCTTGAGCGCTTTCCCTTGACTCGCTTTGCTCGGGCTTTAGTTTGTATATATTGTGTTAATTGTATTTATAAACATTTTGAGGGTAGGGCACTCCTATCCGGAGCGCATGCTCGAATCCGCCAAATAGTTGGATCCGGGAGAGGTATTATCGAGGGAGTTGTTTGATTATTACGTAATTGTAACCGTCATTGCCAACTGTCAACTCTTGCTGCGTGAAGCGGATGTAATTTGCATTTTTGGCTTCATCAGTATATTGATGATCTCTCGGAATAGTCCAGTTGAAATAGTCCGAAGCGGTGATTTCAGCTCTGACAATCCAACCAATTGCCACACCAAATAGCAAGGCGATTAATCCGGTTGCAATAATCGCTTTTTTGTTAAAACCATTTACGACCGTTTCATTAAACAATTTTACGGATCCGGCAATTTCATTAAGTGTACGTGTTGCAATTTGATCAAGTTTGTCGATTTTGGCCGCGCCGGTGTTCATAGATTTGGCCGCGTTGTCGATTGCTTCAGTATTGATCCGACTCAATGATTTTTCAATCGTTTGTTGTAGTGATTGATGTACTGCAGTATCGTCTACACGATCAAATGCTTTGTTGATCTTTGCTTGTAAATCACTTTGAAACATATTGAGCATTTCTTTTGCGGTATGGGCTGTCGCCAAACTCATTTTGTCGATTACTGATGTGAGTTGCTGCAACTTCATTTGTTCTTCTGTGAGCGCACCAAGTATTTCACTGTGTGTTACATGATTATTGTCGAACGAAGTTGTGATTGCTTTGTAATCTTCTGCTTGTTTTGTGAGTTCTTCGATTAATGTTTCAGTGGTGATATTTAAAGTTTGAAAAGCGGCCAAAACGTCTTGAACCTCTTTGAGGTCTTTGATTGGCATCCCGTTGATTGTCATTCTTTCATCCATAAAAAACCTTATATGCGACCAGGCGGAGCCCTTACGCTAACGCTTTGAGGATTTCAAAAGCAGGGTCTAGTACTGTTTTACGATAATCGACCGCTTTGTTAAGTACCGTTTGACGGTACGCAAGTTTTTTGACACGAGCATTGTCTTTTTTAATCATTGCTTCTTTCATTTTTTCTTTGACATCATCGATGTTTCTTTCACTGAGTTCATAAGCACTAATGCCGAAAGCGCGACTGTATTTAATTACGTCGCTATTTCGTATCTTGATGATGTTCTGATCTACCGGGGCGATTTGTTCAATCATCCCGACGCGATCATCGACACGCCCTTGCTTATCTCCGAAAAAGTCAAAAAATTGCATTTCAAGATCCATGCCGATATCAACACGAGAGAGCACGAAAACAATTTTGATATCGTTATTCAGCTCACGCACCTTTTTATACAGCTTGATTGCATTTGATGCGTCTTGCTCTCCGTCGCCTAATGGGATCACAATGAGATCGAGCGCATTAATGATGCCGGTATTGCTTAAGGAGTCTACAACAAACGTCGTTGTTTTGTTCCCACCCACATCGATAATGATATTGTCATTGTCAACGATAATATCGAGCAACTTGCTATCGAGATCCGTTCCGGCGATGGTGATTTGCTCCGCATTAATCAATTCGCTTTTTGCGAATGTTGTTGAGTCTTGATTTTCATCATCGAACTCTACAAATTTGACTTTTCGTTTACCCATTAATTCATAAAGAAACGGTGCGAGCACTTGCACCGATGTTGTCGATTTCCCGACACCGCCTTTTGAGTTTATCGTGATGATTTTCATATCAATCCTTTTTTAAATGTCGTCAAAATTTGCCGGAGTTTGCTTCACGCCATCGGTCGACATTTCAGCTTTTGGCGCAACTTGTGTCAGCGTTTTTTCTTCCATTTTTGTCGCTTGTTTTGTATCAATTTTTGTTTTTTGTTTTTTCTCAACACCGAGAGTATTTTGTGCAAAAGCCCTGAGTGTTTGTTCACTGATACGCACATTCCATTGTCCATATATTGAGCGTGATATTTCTTTATAGCCTAAGCCGCTATCTATAGCTATTTTTACGACATCTTTTATTTTTTCTAAAAATATCTGTGTCGGGCTTGATCGACCACTTTTTGCAAGTTCACTTTTTTTTGAAATATCACTTAAAAAAGAAGCTTTTTTTGCTTCAATTTGCTCATCTGTTATCTTTATAGATACCTTAGCCACGTTACCTTCCTTCTAAAATATATCAATACTGTATCAAATTATATCATATAGATATGTTAAAGTGCAATATTTAAGCTGATATTCATTATATGATATATAGTATATCAAATCGATATGTATAACTTATTGTTTAGCCTATTTATTTAGTAGGCACGTCAGCCAATGTACTCCACTACGTTACGTTCATTGACGCCGTGCTTTAGGGTGTAACCCTAAAAACCCAAAGGCATTTCGCTCCGCTACAGTAAAGATAAGGTTTATTATGAAAGATTACGCAATTAAAGTTCGTTTGAGTGAAGAACTATTTACAGAAATATTAATCAAAGCAAAGTCATTAAATATGACAAATAGTGAATTTATACGAAGTACAATAATTAATGCAGAAGTTAGCTATAAAACTAATGCAAAGGATTACGGTTATTTAATTGGCTCTATAAACAAAATTGGAAATAATATAAATCAAATTGCTCACAATCTAAATATTGCACGTAATGAAAAAACTTTTGGTGATACTGACTTTGACGATATTTTAAATCAACTCATCATCATTAATTCAAATATAAAGAGTCTTCTATGATCGCGAGAGTATCAAGGGGACAAAGTGGATTAGCAAAATATTTAAAAGACGGTCACAGAAAAGACAGCGAATATTCGCGTGATGAAAAAGATCATGTTTTGCCGTTGTATGGTGATCTTGATATTTTTGAGAGAACTGAAAAATATCTCAATGAAAACAAAGACTATCAAGACAATTATTTACACATTACTCTTTCACTCAACAAGGAAGATTTAGAAAGGCTCAATGCCGCTGAGGATAAAGAATCTATTTATCGAGATATGGTTGAAACTTATATCAAACACCACACTAGCGGCTATGATCTTGATAATGAAGTAATAGCATATGCAGAAGCACATATCCCAAAGATCAAAGAAGAACACGACAAAGAGCGACTAGAACATATACACATTGCAATCGCTTTATACAATCCCCTCGATGATACAAAATTACGTACAACCTTTGCAGAAAATGATTTTATTGACAATGCGCTGCAAGAATATGTTAATCGAAAAAACGGACTAACAAACCCTCATCAATTTAAGCGGGAACGTGACGGAATAAACGCAGATACGAACACAGCTAGAAATCGGAAATATTTTATAAATGAGTTAAAAGATATTCAAAACAAAGATGAGCTCATTGAGTATTTTCAAGTCAATCGTATTGAATACCGAGAAGTAGAGACGGCGAAAAACCACTATTTTAAAATCATAACTCCCGACGATCAAAAAGATATCAACCTTCGAGGGAAAGGTTTTGAACATTTGAGCGATATCGCCCAGGGCAAAGAAATCGCAAATAATAAAAATCGTGCTGTTGAAGAGCTTGAAAATATTTTGAGTAATTACTACAAAAAACGTATTGATCAAATTCACGGTAGACGTAGTGCTTCAAGTAGAGAAATGATCGAGAGCATTTATGACGATAAAGAGCTTCCACAAAAAGAGCCTGGTGAAAATGTTATTTATCCGTCATTCAAACAAAAACTCTTTCTGAAGCATTATGGAAAAAAGACAAACAATAAATTCATAGGCTATCAAATCGATCTTCATGCAGAAAGCGGCGTAAAATTCACGAATAAATCAAAAGGGATTGAGGTCGTCGACCGTGGCGATAGAATCACCGGCGGGAACACTGGAAATGTTAGGGATCAGGCAGCGTTAATGCTTGATATCGCAGAGGCGAAAGGGTGGCCACTTAATGCTTTAGGGATCAATGGATCCGAAGCTTTTAAAATAGAGGTTCACCGGCAGATTGCAGAACGGCTTAAGGAACGTGAGGATCTTATCAAAAATCCGGGAGCAATTGAAATTGCTCGGCCGACATCTGAAGCTGAAAAACTAGCTGCTGTATTGGCAGACGAAAAATATGTTGAAAAAGCAGAAAAACGCGTGCTCGATCGATACGAAGGTATCGCGCCAAGACCCGGAACGCCTTTAAATAAAGAAGAGTTGAAAAGTCTTGCAACCAAATACACAAAAGAGCGAAACGAAGCGGCAAAAGTGAGCAGGGAAAATGCTGAATTTCGTACCGCACAGCGTAATTTCATGGATATACAAATAGCAATGCGAGATGGCGTCAATATGGAAGATGTATACGCCTTTAATGACAGTCAAATTGAAGCGAAACGACTATCGGTTGAAGATGCTCAACGTTTTGCGGACAATACCCTCAAAAATGCGAGAGAATTAACAAAAATCGGTATTTTACAAGAGAGCTTGACGGGACGTTTTCATTTTGTTGACGCAAAAGCAAAAGAAATTCTTTCCCAAAATATTGGAGCTAATTATACTTATTTATTTAATCTCAATGTTATGGAGTGGGAAAAAGCGGTTGATTTGTCCGAAGAAAAACAAATGATAAAGCTTGTCGGCACTATAGATCTAGCAATAATAAAGAGTGATCTTTCCGCTGCAGCAGTGCTGCAATATGCAGCAGACAAATACAAATTAAATACAGCTAATTATGAGCTGACTGATGACAATAAAATCAACAATCTATTGAACAAACAAAAGCCAAAAAACGTGATCGACTTTTTGCAAAAAGAAATAAATCTAACCGGGAAGGAGTCTATTGAAATATGCGAAGAGCTATTTAAAAATCAACCTCTTAAAATTCAGGCCGTACCTATTATTGGTGCAGAAAAAAAATTAACTACAAGGAAAAACTATGAACCAACAAAAGAACAACGAGCCGTCGCTTTACGAAAGCCCGGTGCTCAGTCAAATGCAAGACGCAAAAGCAATACCGCAAACAATCTGCCGGTACTGTCCGCAAGCGAATTGGTTTCAGACATTAAATCAGTTGAATTGCTTCTGCAAAACTATGATGACGCTGACTTACACCGAAGAAGTGAAGACGTTAATAACCGCTTGCGATACGCAAATGTTGGAAATGATTCGATTGCAAGTCGAAGCGGAAACAGCGGCGGAATAGATATGAATACCACTATACAATCAAATATTCATAAGCAAAAATTAGAGGAAGTTAAAAAAGCGGTTGCGAATGGATTAGACCCGGACGATATTTTTGATCGATACAACCTTGTTACACTTTATCACGATATGGGTGGATGGCCGGTATATGGCTTCAAAGGAGTTGATTATCAACTCCCGCCAGACGAAGACGATCTAATAGCCTATGAAGAATTAAGTACTGTCGGATTTGGTGAAGAATGTCAAATTATTGCCAATTCAAACAATCTTCTTTCACAAACCAATACAAAAGAATTACCGGCAGCTAAAAATGATTCAATTACAAGTCGAAGCAGTGGCAGAATAGAAGGGGACATTACAAAGACACTTCAAATATCTATCTGCAAAGATCCAAATTTAAACGCTCTGAATAAGTGGGAAACGGTGAACGTTGCAAACTATACAGAGTTGGCAACGTTAATGAAACAATACCCATATAGCGCGGCTCAGTTTAAAAATGGGTATCGCAATTTAGAGAACGCGTCTGGATCTGGAAACATTTTAATTTACGACATCGATAACGACAAAGGCAATCCACAACTTTCAATCAATGAAGCAAAAATATTGCTTGAAACACATGGAATTAGCGCTTTGATTTTGCCATCAAAATCAAACAACAAAGAAAAGCCGGTTCAAAAATCTAAAGCCTCATATGAGGGGGAAACACACGTTGCGGAGCGATATCGAATAATCATCCCTACTGCTGATTCATTACCGAATGAAATGGAAAAGGACACATATAGAGAATTTCAAAAGCTAACAGCGAAATCGTTAGGACTTGATCAATATATTGATTCTAAAGCCCTTAATGACAAGGCTCGTTTTTATTATAAGAGTCCAATTGTAGCGGTACCACATATTGTCAAGGCGAATGCCGTCATGAAGATCGATCCGTTTGTGCAGCAAGCACAATCAAATCTCAACGCACGAAAAGCAGAGGCCGAAAAAGAACGTCAACGAATTGCACAGATCCGTCGAAATATAGCTAATCATCGACAGACCACGGGAGAAACTGTATCGCGACATCTAACCCATGCCGACGTCGACAAGCTCATGAGCTTACAGATTGCAGAATTGATCAAACACCTGGAGAAAGCTGACGAATACAAAGAGGGTGACTATCATATGCTCAAGACGGACAGCGCGAAATATAGCGTCGTCGAAGAAAACGTCGCCCATGACTTTAAAAATGAAGTCACCTACAACAATATTACTTATTTACAAAAGCACTATAAAACCGAAAACCTTAATGCGATCGCAAAAGAGCTTGAGAGAGAAACGGGTGAGTCTTATATCAAAACGAACATCGAAGAGGTACAGCGAGCCATCGAGGTAGCTATGAGAGACGCGGAAAACGATCGAGCACTGCAAGAAGCACTCAAGGAGCATTTTGGTGTCAAATATTGCAAGCTAGACGTGCAACACGATATGATCACCATCGCTGGTCGGGAAATCAAATTACATGAGATCAACCAAAACAAAGAGCAGATGATAAAACAATTCAGAGAGAACCGAGAGCAAGAAGCACAGCGTAAACAACGCAAAGGTTTTACATTGTCACTATAATAGTGAAAATTATAATGGAGAGAAATAATGACAGAACAAGAACTTGAAATTTTAATACGTGCTCTGGCGGATGAATTAGGAATTGATTACTCTGAAGCGCTTGGATTTAAACATGTTTGTAATGGTAGTCTATTTTGCGTTTTTCTCCATCTCTTGGTAATAAAATCTAAGATTGATAAAGATAAAAAGCAGCAACTTTTAGAGGCGATGAAACGTATTCTTGAGAACGAAGAACAAGAAAAACTAACTAAAAAGAGATCGGCTGAATTAATAGAAACATTTTTTGAAGTTATAAACGAAAAAAAAGATTTAAATGAGATCGTTCACTTTTTTAATAGCCAAGTGAAATCAGAGTCTACTCGCATAAAAAGATAAATCATCCAAAGGTACATCCTAAGTTGTACCTTTGCCACGTACTTAAATATATTCGCTATATAGTTTTGCTTTTTCTTCTACCGTTGGCATAAAAGGGACTAAAAGTAATTTTATATCATTAGCTTGACTCACTATTTCAGAAAATCTATGTTGTCTTCGCGTTATATCTTCTAATTCATTTACTTCTTCATTAGAAAAAATATGTTTAGCCATGATACCCGTATATGGGAAAACAGTTGAACCCCTTGCCATCAATTCCAGATCACATTCGTCAATAGAAGGAGCCTTGTTTTTAAAAACTTGCTTCGTTTCATTTTCAGATAGGCAATAAGCTATATAGTGAATTTTGTGAAATTTATGTAAATCGTCTCTTTTGGATTCTTCTAAATCAAGATTAATTGCACCAAGATCAAATCTTCCTTTTAATGCATTTTCATCTATAGCAATAGCAGTGCTGTCCCGTGAAAAATCTTTTGTAGAATCTTTATTATTGGCTATTCTGGCAGCTTCACTTTTTCCGTGGCCCATTATCATCCAATTTTTATCATTGATGCTAAATAAATCTGCATAATAAATTGAATCTGCATAAGGACTTTTTTCCCATTTCATTTTTTCCCCTCATACTCTTGTTTTATTGGCAAGTCTTCAATATTCGGTTTAATTCCTCTTTTGATGTATGTTTCTACATCCAACGGCATACTATTTGTATTGTCATGTACTTGAACAGAATGCGCTTTCCCATTCGAGTCTATTTCTTTGTAAATCCCTATATATACACTTTTATTCATTACATACCTTTGTTTTTAGATTCTGTATTAAACTATTATAAATCTAAGCTATGCCTTAAGTTTCGAGCACATTTAGGGTGTACCCTATTTATACACCGAGCACCCTCCCCCATTCTTTGTCTAAAATAACCCTATTGTAAAATTTATTTACACTTTTGCAATATAATCTAAGAATCTATTCTTACACGTGGGGCAAAAAATGACAGGCCAACGCATCGGATACATTCGCGTATCCTCAGAAGATCAAAATCCGGGTCGTCAACTCGAAGGGGTTCATCTTGATCGCACATTTGTTGACCATGCATCCGGAAAATCGACCGACCGTCCTGCCCTCTCTGAATGTTTGAAATATATTCGATCTGGGGATATCCTCGTCGTTCACTCAATGGATCGCCTCGCTCGAAACCTTGATGACCTCAGATTAATTGTTAAATCACTCACCGATCAGCAAATCCAGGTTGAATTTATAAAAGAGGTTCTCACTTTCACTGGTGAAGATTCCCCAATGAGCACCCTCCTCCTCTCTGTGATGGGAGCATTCGCAGAGTTTGAAAGATCCCTGATCAGAGAGCGGCAACGCGAAGGTATTGAATTAGCCAAAAAGCGTGGAGCCTACAAAGGCCGAAAGCCAATTTTGTCAAATGAACAAATTGTCAAGATTAAAGAATTAAATGAGATGGGGATTTCAAAGTCTAAAATTGCGCGGGACTTTAGTGTGAGTCGGCAAACAATATATACCACGATTCATGATGCAAATTAATTATGTTTATTGTATTATGTAGAAAACATAATAAAGGCAAGACATGAAAACAAACCCTTTTTATTACGGTGGAGCCGTAGAACAAGAACACTTCTGTAACCGTGTAGACGAAATAAAAGAGCTCAGAGGTGATATTCTCTCGGGGCTGAATATTTTAATCTATGCACCAAGACGCTTTGGAAAAACTTCATTTGTTCTCAAAACCCTAGATACATTAAAAAAAGAAGATGTCAACTATGTTTTTTTGGATTTAATGTATCTATCCACCCAAGAAGAATTTATCAATAAATACTTCAATGTGTTAGCCAAAAGTTTGGAAGAGCCAACTGACAAAGTTATCAACTTTTTTAAATCAGCTCTAAAAATACGCCCCAACATTAATGTCAGTTTTGATCATGCAGGCAATCCAAGCTTTTCATTGGCACTTGGCGGTGAGGATAAAACAAAAGCTCTTGAGGATGTATTAAACATCCCTCTACATTATGCCAACGAAGGGAAAAAAATCGTTGTTGTTTTCGATGAGTTCCAAGAAATAGCCAACCTTGACCTCGAAGCAAAACTGCGAAGTGTAATTCAGATGCACTCGAACAAACTTTCCTACATCTTTATGGGATCAAAAAAGAGTCTTTTGCATCAGATGTTTTTAGACAAGAGCCGACCGTTTTACAAATCGGTCAAACATTTGAAAATACAAGAAATTCAAAAAGAAGCATGGTGTGAATTTATCACGACCAAATTCACTTCAACCAATAAATTGATCGATGAGGCTACGATCGATCATATTCTAGAAATCACCAAAGGATTTCCTTACTACACCCAACAGTTCGCTTATGAAATGTGGCATTTAACCCAAGAAGGGGTAAATGATGAAATCTTTGCCACTACACTCAAAACCATCATCGCGCGCGAAGAGGATCTTTTTGCCTTAGAGTGGGATAATCTCACTGCTAATCAGAAAAAAGCACTGAAAATCATCCTCGAAAAAAATGGAAAAAACCTCTATGATGAACAATTTCTCGCGCGTTTTTCGATCAAAACTGGATCCATTCAAACTGCATTAAAAGGGCTTGTGGAAAAAGATATCATTGATAAAACTGCTGAAGGATACTATTTTCAGGATCCGCTATTTGAGTTTTGGATTAAAAATTCTTAACTCAAATAGCGACATTTATTAAAATGCTACTTTTTTAGGGTTATAACTTCAAATCTTTTGATTTGCTCGACTGCATTTTTTTCAAGCTCTCCAGTGCATCCGAGAGGGATCCTTTTGAGTCTGTACTCTTGGCAAGTTCAGCCATGATGCCGATCCCTGATTTGCCAATCAGATCCTCGAAGCCTTTGCCCGTATCGTTCTGCTTAATCTCTGTCGCCTTTGCAACAAGCTCCCGGATCTCTTTTATTGTCGTGTCGATTGGATTAGCTGTATATTGCGCCACAAGCTCAGTGAGACGAGAAAGAATCTCGTTGTTCTCTTCCTCCTCTTTTTGAGAAAAATAGGTGATTGCGGCCGTTGCCATAACAATCACGATTTGAATGCTCATCCCGGAGGGAAGTCCACCGCTGCCACCATTACCGTCTGAGTCTTTTTTTTCGATCTGCTTGTCGGCAATCTCTTTGAGCTCACGCATAATTTCATTTCGTCGTTCTCCCGACTCTTTGAGTTTTTGCAAAAGCTCATCTTTCGTGTTCGTTGTGTTTGTGCTATTTTGAGGGGTTTTCACCTCTTCTTTTTTTGGTTGTGCTAAAGTTACTTTTTTCATGAGTTTTTCCTTTTTTATTTTGTTTCAAACGTTCGTTTTTTAATATCAGGGAACCGCTCTTGCGCTTCTTGCATCATTTTGTGAAACTCTTCATTATCCCCATGAACCACATATTTTGCAGGTAATCCCGGATATCTGTTAAAATACGCCGTGCCATTTAAGTCGAAGCCGGTCTCGGCAATCGTGATTAAATGGAGATTGCAAATATACAGGTTTACGAGCGGAAGAGATTCTTCACGATTTAACTTCTCCTGGAGAAACCAGATTCTTTCTAATTCGCTGCTATCGTGTCCGAAATACACGGTAGCAGCTCCAAGAGCTGCAGCCATATTGTCTTTATGAGCTTGTGTAAAGTGTTGCATGATTCTTTCCCCTCTTTCTTTTTTTCGTTTTATTTGTTTTCTGCAGCGGACATTTTCCACTCGCCATTTTCAGCTATTAATGTCCACATGGTTACTTTTTCAAATCCACCGTATGAAGACATGACTTTCACCTTTGCTGTTTTTCCGTCTTTGCTGATCTCTGCCGGATCACTCATCAATGCAAACTTTAGCCCTGGTATAGTTAGCGGCCCATGTCCTCCTTTTTTTTCAAATTCTTTTACATCGACTTCTAAAAGATGCTTTTTAAAATCTTCAACATTGGAGGTTTTCATGTCATCCAAGATTGTGGCCATGACTGTTTTTGCAGTTTCCGGATCCGGTGTATTTAAGCCGCAGCCAACCAAGAGAAGTGATGCCGCAAGAACGGCGATTATAAGTGATTTTTTCATCTGTTTTTCCTTTTAGTGAATTGCATAACGCAAAAAGATTACGGCGATCACGAATGAACCGCCAAACGTGTACCCAAGATATTTTAACCATTTCCAAGCAGCTGCTTTGATTTTTGCTTTCATTAAATCCCCTTTGTCATTACTGAAATTTTGGAAGCGATAGCCTCACCACCACCGCCGTCAGCATTGATGTTTAAAAGGCCAAGAGCAAAAGATGGAAATTTCAAGATAACGCCGGCCTGTAAAAAAACTTTGACAATTGCCAAGGCAATAAACAAAGCCCCTTGAATCAATCCAGCTCTCATTGTTGACGCAAGCCACTGCCCCCATCCGGCCAATGGACTTGTAAGACTCAGTTCTGTATTGTCAAGTACCGTATTGGCATGTGCAACCATCACCATTTCTTGTGCCGAAATCATTCCTCCCGTAATCTGCTCAAGCACTGCAGCAGCCTTTACCGCAAGAAAAACGGCCAAGACGATGAGCATCGGCTTAAATGCCAAAGCAAATCCCTTGAGAATAAACTGGATGATATTCGCCTTTGCATTTTCACCAAACGCATAACCTGCGGCGAATGGAATCATGATCATGTAACCAAATACCTCGACGTACCACCATGCGATTACAACACCGGCCACAAGTAGAGGAACGATATAGACAAGTGACTCAATTAAAATTTTTGCCGCCTCAGTTGCAATATAAAACGGGGCAATCGTATAAATTACTTTTTTCCCAATTTCCATGATTTTTAGAACCATTGCAGAACCGGCGTCGACAAGATCACTTAAAAAAGGAATTTTCGAAAGCCACCCACCGCCGCCGGCGATTGCTTCAGTTCCAGTCGCTGCAATTTCTGCCGGAGCAGTTGCGAGACTTGTTGTCCCATCAAGAATATTTTTAAAAGTTTCATAAATGCCAGTTGCACCAGGGACAAACAAAAATGCCGATCTTTGTGTCATTGATTCAATCGTATTGGAAAGACTGAAATTTCCCGTTTGCGTTGCCAAACTTGTAATTGTTCTTACATCTGCCGGTGCATTCGAAAAATCATAGTCAACCCCCTTATAATTAACGTTATCCCACCCGCTCTTATCCATTTGGGAATCGATTGTGCTCTCCTGATTTTGCATTGCTTGTTGTGCCGGTAACAACGCAATGCTTGTCCAACCCATATCTATATTTTTTTGCAATGATTTTTCAACAACATACTTGACTTTCTCAGGACTAAAATCTAAGATTGTTTGAAAATATGCTTGACGTTTGGTTGAGTCTTTTATATAACTTCTATACGCCTTTTCAGCCGTAATACATGTTTCAATGTCAAACCATGCATCTGCCGGTTTTGCATCGAGTTCTTCATCGGTATAAGCTGATTTGTTTTTTATGTAATTCATTTCAAAATCATAAATAGGCATTTTTAATGTTTGTGGAGTTGCGCTGAACATCATATCTGATGATTTCGACAACTTTTTAAATTCATCAACCCGCCACGTTTGAGTACAGCTTTGAAGAATATTTGCGTTTACTTGTGCTTTTTCATCCGCAATAGCCGCTTCACGAAGTTTCTTTTCAAGCTCATTTGCCGTAAACCCAGTTTGACTTGAAATCTCACGAACTGCATATTTTGCATTCGCGACGTGCACATGATTAACGAGCTTATCCGCTAGATCTGTTCCTTCTGCAACCCAACCCGCAAATATATTTTGCCCCCGTGTTGTCAAACCTCCTGAGCCTCCGTACAAAATGATAAAAATCGGGATCCCAATCGCAAATCTATGAAAAACTTCAACGGTACTTGCCTTCCCTGCTCCGCCATCTTTTGTAAGTTTAAAAAAAATCCAATCACCGGCCAAGGCAACCAATGAAAGAAAGACAAAAATAAGAACAATATACGTTTGTGCAGCTTCATACGGTTCTTTGATTTCTTTTAAAAAATCACCAAAAAAACTATTAGCAGCTTTACTGTCCGTTTGAAGCGTAAAATCTTTTACGTACGAGAGTGATTTTGAGTCCTTGCCGCTTTGTTGTGCTGCTGTGTTGCTGATCTGATCAATGAGTGGATTTGTTTTTGCTGCGATTGCATCCGTGTAATACTGCACGCCGTCTTGTACTTTTTGGTCGATGGCTTCTTGATCCAAACAATTTGCATCAACAGTGACCTTTTTAAAATTGTCCCCATCAAACGTACCTTTTCCAATACGATGAGAAACTTTAAAATCTTGTGTTAAACTAACCGCTGCACCGAGTTGATAATCATCAGATAGAAGTGTGGGTTTTGATGTTAAAGCCCACTTTACAAGCTGATCGCAAGAACCATGAAATTCTTGCTTTTGTACAAGATCATCGACATTAACTTCAACGTTACTGGCCGCATTGACCGAAATTCCCGCCGCAAGTATCAGCGGCAAGATAAATTTTCTCATTTTGTTGCTCCAAAATGTGTTTCAGTCATTTTTCCGCGTGGATCAAAAACAAATATACCACCACGTTCATACCCTTTTTCCCATGGGTACAACGTCGTTTTAATCTCTTTATATTGTGGTTCAATTCCAAGCCGATCGTGTAACTGTTGAGTGTTCTCAGGAAGCTGTACCCGCTCATATTTAATTACTACCTGAACAGATCCATTTCGATCGGCTTGTTGCTTGAGCTGTGTCATATTTAGGTACTGCTCATACTTCACCATAGCCGCTTTTTTTGCTTCATGCTCTTTATAAATTTGATTCCCGCTGTAGATCAAGCCAATAAATGCAATGAATGCAACCACAGCAGCAGCAATGTAAACTTTGTCTTTGATATTGGCAGCGGAGCGGTTGATCAATTTTTTTTGCGCTTCGCTCTCCGAAAGTTTGAAATAATGAACCATGAATTTTGGTACACCATCAATAAACACCTTACGGTGTTGTTCCCACTCTTTTGACTCGATACCTAACCAAATTTCGTATGCGACCATACCCATAACCGCGCTTATATACATATACATTAAGGTTGAAAGCGTCCACGTTATTGTCCCAATAATAGGGAGGATTAATGTCACTGCAATTGCAGTACCGAGAAGATATCGACGATCTGCATCCCGATATCGCAGCCAAAGAACCATTGCCAAAGCAAACATGATCAAACCTAGCTCATGCTTGATCGAGATCCCAAAGTAATCACCCGTTAAAACAAATAGAATAGGGATCCCATATTTAAGAACTTGAAACATTTCAAATTTCCGGACACGATAAAATTTTTGTGTGTAATCTTCATCGTCGATTGTTGTTGTCATTTCATTGTTTTCGTGATCAATCACGGCCTCTTTTTTAAACCTGAACCAGTAAAAAGCAATCGCTTTCGGGAGTTCAATTGTCATTTTCATTTGTTATCCCCTAAATAAGTTGCAAGGTCTTTTAAAGACCACAAATAAGATCGGCCGCGTCGTTGTTCAAGTGGCAGAACAATTTTTTTCTCTTTTACCAGGCGCATAAGAGTCTGTTTTGATATTAGAAGCTCTTTCGCGACTTCCGCCGTATTCAATGAACTTCTATTATATTTTTGATATAGCTTGTCATAAATAACTCCCATAAAACCCCTTTAAAATATCATTTGGATATAGCGTTATTATATCAATGCGATATAGATATGTCAATAGATTAATTTAAATATCTTCATGATATAGTTACATATCATAAAAGCATAAATAGAGGGGATAATGAATACAAGAGTATTACTTGATACAATCAAAGAAAAAGCCGGTATTCGGACCGATAAACTGCTTGCAGAAGCAATGGGAATTAAATATGGAGCACTTACAAATTGGATCGCACGAGATTCATTTCAGTATGAACCAATCGTTGATTTTCTTTTACAAAGAGGAATTGATTTAAATGAAATCTTTATAAAAGAAGGATCATCTACTGTTCAAAACAATTTCAGCAGTTCCGGGATTTCTATGTTTGGGCAAGGTATTGTCAATCAAGGATCGAAATCCGATTTTCAAAATGAAGATGACTTAAAAATCATTAATGAAATTAAAGAAAAAATTTCTTTTTATCGCGAGTATGGCGGAAACAAGTTTGTGAAAAATTTTGAAGCGGATCTAGCGGATCTTATACACACATATGATGAAAGAGCCGCGAAATTTAAAGAGATGCTTGAATGAACGCGGTGCAAAATAATCATAACTGTAAAGATATTCGCATCGCAGACAGAGTTGATCATGTAACCATTAACAATATACCTGAAAACAAAGATACAAAATTAATCATCTATATTTTGGGATATTTACTCATTTATATGATTGGCGGAATTTTATTTTTACTTGGAATGGCTATTTACTCCGCAAAAATAATTAGTGGTGGATCCACAATAAATCAAAATTCAATCATGCAAGCAATTCAAGCAGATCACTCATTACCTATCTGGGATATTGCTTTTGTAATCTTTGGATTATTTGTAGTATTGAGTGTTGCAGTATTACATTGGTTTGTAAGAAAATAACCTTATCTGCTCCCGAAGCGGAGCGTTGTAGTGATCTTCCTCAATACATCATACACAATAATGTTATGCGCTGTATAAACATTGTTTTGACTAAAAAAGAAAATTTAAAAAACGTTGGTCATTTAATGGGAAAGAGTGGGGAAATTACAATAACACCGAGTTCCCCACTCTTTAATCCCCACTCTCAAACTTTTAGTAAAAAGTGCATACTTTTTAGGTTTTTTTACTACTTTTCCTAAAACAACCAACAATTTGATAAGTTTTTATTATGGAAGCGTTGGTCATTTAATGGGATTTGTTGGTCATTTAATGGGATTTTGTATAAAAGCGTCGGTCATATAATGGAAAACGTCGGTCATATAATGGATTGAAGTGCCTATTTTAGGCAGTTTGCTTTTTTCACTCTTAGAATATATAGACTATATAGAAGTCTATAGATAGGCTAGTGAGGCTTTTTGGGCCTCCCTTTGCCTATTTTTTAAGAGAGGGAGAAGATGCCGAAATAAAATCAATTTGAGCACCTTCCGGCTTTCGATAAAGAATCCGTTTTATTTTACGTCGTGCACCTTCAAGGTATTCTTCCTCTCCGGCATAAATTCCCATTAAACCTAAAGTTTCAATATTTGCTTCAATCTCTCGTTTTGCGGCACGAAGAGCTGGGGCACTGTCTTGAGGATATCCTACAGTCAAGAGCAAATCGTCGATTCCCATTGACCATGCGTCTTTATGTGTCCAAAAAAAGCGAACAATTGATTTTAAAAGCGCGGATTCAATGGTTAACAGCTTGTCTAGCTCATTGAGATAACCAATTGTAAGCTGTCCTTCTATATATTGACGATATTTGGCAGAAAATACAATTTTAAATTCACCTGTTTCTTTGATCCCACCATCTTCTTCAATGATTTGGAATGCGTAATATTTGCCATTTTTGTCTTCCATTTCTATTGAGGTATTGCGGATCTCTCTAATTTTAGAGCGTAACCAAGTGTGATTAGAAGATGATTTGTTCCCATATCGCTTGAGCGCGTTTGATTCATTAAAAAATACTGCAACCCCACCGTCGGTTAATTCTTCGACGTTATCTGCAGATGCAATTATGCAATCAAGCAAATCGCGGTGGACTTGAGTAAGTATATTTCCTGTCACAAGTACCTTACCCCATTTTGTGCTGATTGCTCTTGATCGTTTGTTTTTGATAAAATTTTTATATATTAAGCTTGTAGACGATACTTTTTCGATGGGAGCCCAAAGACCAGTTCGTAATTCTGAAACCGAAACATTTGTTCTCTCAAATTTTGTTACAAAATCTAGTTCAAAGCGGCTTTGATTAGATGAATCTTTATGTTTAGCCATTAAAGAGATCCTCCTGAAAATGCCAGTTCAAAATTACTTGAAGATTTTTTTTCTTCAGGGAATATTTGTCGCTGCACTTCGTTCCCCTTCAATAAATTTGATGCATTGTAATTGTCTTTTGTAAGCCTTAACAAACGCATGTGTCCTTTTGTGTCATCAATATTTTTGCCGTCTTTGTCTTTGATCCGATCCACTTCATAAACTGATCGGACAGCATCAACAAAGGCCCCTGCCCCACGTGATCCAGTTGTTCCTTTTGTGCTGTGGTGAATAAAAATAATTGTTTTATTACTTTTATTTGCATAATCCGTGAAAAGCTGCATGAAGTATCGAGCATGTCCGTTGCTATTTTCATCACCTCCAAAAAATGCGATCAGCGGATCAAGCACAATCAGATCATAAGGATCGAATAATTTTTTTAAATCATGCCAAATTGGATCGATTGCAAGACGTTTACCGTTTTCTGTTAAAAGAAACGGGGTAGGATCATCCGCCAGATCAATTTTAAGGTTATTTTGAGACGTTTTAATGACTTCATTGAGGATTTTATTCAACCGAGCCTTTGAAAGACTCTTAGGGTCTTCTGAGAGCCAAAGAAAAGCACTCTTAGAAGTATCCTCAAGACAAAATCGTGCACCGAGTTGTAAAATTAGCCAAGTTTTTCCGGATCCGCCTGGAGCTGTGAGTAGTGAAACCGTGTTCTTTGGGATTGGCATCCACTCTTTTAAAATGAATTCTGCTTCTTTTTCTTCGATATCGGTATGTCTTGTTGGGTTTGGCAAACGTCGATCGATAGACATTGCACTTTCAAGATCGGATATTAACTCTTTTGCTGCACGAACTGGATCATCTGTACCAGCCGCTTTTTTAAATTCAATCGAAAGTTGATGAAGCATTCGACGGTCTTTAAACGTTGTGAGTAATTCAATGTAAGGAGAAAGAGAAGATATCGGATTGGCCGTGAGTACTTCAACCATCGTTCTTTCATCAAAGCGCCCTACTCTGCTAACCTCTTGTTTGATGAATTCTTCATCTATTGGTTTATCGGCGGCCGCAAGTGTTCTCATCGCTTCAAATATATTCTTGTGTGATTGCAGATAAAAGTGATCTGCTGAAAGCAACTTTGACATATCCGTGAAAGATGCCGGATCAAATACGAATGATGATAATACAGAACGCTCAATTGAGAGATTGTATTCCTCGATTTCTTCAATCATTTAATATTCCTTATGTTATTTAACGTATATAACTTAAATAAGACTATTAACTTATTTAAGTGATTTAACGCGGTCAAATTCATCCACAAAAATTTTCTTTGCGTAAGCGGTTACGTCTTTACAACCATTTTGTATTGCAATCTGTGAAAGAGTGTCAATCATCTCTTGAGAGATATAAAATTGAACACGTTGATTTTGTTTTACGTATTCGTCCATAATAGGGCGACCATATGTACCAGGTCCATTAACTCGTTCTGCTTTTGATACTTCTTCAAAATGATTAACCGCTGTTTTATTGTCGGTTTTTTTCATGCCCTTGAACGCCATGGTTATTTCCCTTTCTTATAAGAGTTAATTAAGTTAATTAAGTTATTAAAATCATCTGATATCTTACGGTAATTGAAACCGTTTAATCCGCCCTCTGATTGCATTTGTGCGATCGTCTTGTGCTCCGTAAAAATGTTTTGCATTGCAGTTGAAGACCGGAGTGGGCAAATAGGAAGATTATCATATCCGAATTCTTTAAGAGTTTCGAGAAGGGTTGCATAATCTTTGTCATCTGCTTTTATTTTGTTAGGAACGAGAACAACTTTTTTATTCAGATCCAAGACAGAGTTAATTGCTTCGATTGTAACTTCAACGTTTGCTTGTTCAACAATAAAAGGGATGATAACAACATCGGATCTCTTGAGGATAGCAGCCATGTGTTTTGTAATCCCCCCTCCGAAATCATAAATGACATCTTCTAGTCCGTCAGGAATTGTATCGGTTGCTATTAATAGGCAATCGTCTTCAAGATGGTTTTTTAATACGGTGTATGTTTCATTTGCAACAATTCCGTAGTCAAGAGCATACGCGAGATTCAAGGCAATCGATGTCTTGCCTTGGCCGCCTTTAAAATTCATGACGGAGATTTCCATATAATACCCCTTAATAAGTTAGTTACGTTATTATAGTTAAATAAGTTATTAAAGTCAATAGGATAAAATAAGTTATAAAAGTTAATTAAACATAATAAGTTATTTTAGCTAGTTTACAAAATATAATCCTTGATTAAGGGCAGGGTAAAGAACTATTTAGGAATGTTTTCAACACCGTGTTTGAGGTCGTATCCGACCCGGTACGCGGTACCGGCCAAAGGCTTTAATCACTTTCCCGAAATATAAAATACATTCTCAAAACTCTTTTTGCGCTATCTCTTGAGAGAGTCAATCCTACCTTTGAAGATATCTTTACCCGTACAACAATTTCGCTCATTAACAGGCTATCAAATCGCCCAGGACAAGATCAAGGTGCGAGCATATCCTCACTACGTTCCGGTATCCCTCTCATATTCCTTGACTTCTCCTTTTTCACGATTTGATTAACGCCATGTAGCGAAAGGATGATACGGGAGAAAGATCTTAGAGAATCAAGCTTCACTCTCTCAAGGCTCCAAAAGAGTTTTGAGAGGGGGAAATTAGCTCAGGAATCCACAAAAGAAAGTCTCTTATTTAAGAGCGCATTTAAAAACAAACAAAGGGTTTATCATGGCATACATTGAAAAAGAGAGAGTTACAGAAATCAGAGTTGAGCTTAAAAAGCTTTTTCCACAATTCAAGTTTTCAGTTACACGTCAAAATTATTCGTCGGTCAACATTAAGATCATGAAGGGCGGTATCGATTTTTTTGATGATGATATGAGAGCAGATGGAACAAACCACTTCGGAGACAGCCGCAAGCTTTCAGACTATGCAAAAGCAGAACGCCACACGTCGGTCAATGAATATTACATCGAAGAGAACTGGATGGGCGAAGCTCAAAAGATGCTTTTACAAATTCGAGATATTGCTTGTAAAGGAAACTATAATCGCAATGCCGGCGATATGGGTGCAGATTATCCGGACTGGAATTTCTTTGTTCATATTTCTGTCGGATCCTATGACAAACCGTATGAACTTATTGATCAAGTTGCGAAAGCGGCTTGAGAGGGTAGGGGGATATAAAATATTAGTAGGTATTTTATTTGGAAGTTCGCTCTCTGAGTCGCTTCACGGATTGACGTTCACACCTTGGGGGGTGTGTGAACGGGGGATCGGTCAAGCTTGAGCGCTTTCCCTTGACTCGCTTTGCTCGGATCCGTTC
>Ga0209515_10003899_pt1 | contig 20681 bp, 20 predicted proteins | sample Subgroupgradi54m_FD_187454 | JGI IMG/M metagenome (GOLD analysis project Ga0209515, IMG submission 187454) | Subsurface groundwater microbial communities from S. Glens Falls, New York, USA - GMW60B uncontaminated upgradient, 5.4 m (SPAdes)... ...
TACGGACCCTCTCCTTTGTGTGGATAATCAATTCGTTTGAGCAAAGCATGTATTCATCGATCAAGCACTCAATGCATTTACAGCAAACCTCATCTGCTACCATGACCTCTCGTTGTCAACTCATTAACAGGTTACCGGTCCCTCATGTGTGTTTCTTGAAACGCTGTATTGATTGATCTTGGTTGCTAGAAACGAAATAGGATGAGCGACCTGACGCATAAACGCCCCTCGAGTTGCAAACATGCTATAATAAATAAGCATGCCAAAGCGCATCACGGAAAAAACGTTCTATCAATTTTTGAAATGCCCCTCGTGGGTCTATTTTGATGCTCACGAAGCTGAACATGTACATGATGCCTTGCTCTCACAGCTTATGGACGATGGGCTGTTGCCCGAAGTCCAGCGTGAGCTGTTGCAGGACAAAGGTTTTGTTGAAGTTGAGCATGAAGATCAAGAAGAAGCTTATGCACGGACGCTCGAGCTCATGAAATCGGGCGAGCAGACAATTTTGCGTGGCGTGCTCATTCATGGACATTGGGTTGGACATCCAGATATTTTGGAGCGGGTAGAAGGGAAGTCGCATTTAGGAAATTATTACTACATTGCCTGCGACATTAAACGCGATCGACAACTGAAAGACGTGTACAAGTTTCAAGGGTGTTTTTATGCGGAGATTTTGGGCTTTATCATTGGCACGAAACCGACACGCGGCTATGTCATGAATCCAGACGGAGCGACCGTTGGCTATGAAATTGAGTCGTTCGAGCACGAATTTCATCTTACCCTTGAAGAAATTGAACGCATCATGTCCGGACAGCGACCTCCACATTTTTTGACAACGGGCTGTCGTCAATCGCCATGGTTTGAGACGTGCAAGGGCGAGTCGGTCGTCTGTGACGACTTGTCGCTCATCAATCGCATTTGGCGATCTGAAGTGCAAGAATTGAAAGAAGCAGGAATCACAACTATTCGTGCGCTTGCGGCAAGCGATCCAGATTTGCTCACGGCAAAAGTGGCGTCCATGACGCGCGATCGGCTTCATCATGTGCGCATGCAAGCCGTTTCGCTTGCAGAACATCGTACGATCGTCATGCGTTCGGTTGATTTTCCACCTGCGCAGGAAGAACTTTATTTTGACATTGAGAGCGATCCGTTGCGCGATCTTGATTTTCTTTTTGGTGTTGTGCATGTGCTTGGCAAAGAAGAAACATTCTATTCGTTTGTCGCAGACAAGCCATCAAAAGAAGAAGAAGCATGGTGGGCATTTTGTAAATTTCTCGAAGGGCATCCAACGGCGGCGATCTATCATTTTGGTTGGTACGAAGTGGAGGTCGTACGACGTCTTGCAGCGAAATACGGAAACATAGTGCAAATGGATCGGGTGGTGAGCGAACAGATGCACGATTTGCTTTCGCTCATTCGCGATGACATTATTTTTCCACTTTACTTTTATTCGCTTAAGGACTTGGCGAAACTCATGGGCTTCAAGTGGCGAGAGGCAGAAGTTACGGGGGTGAACGCAGTGCAGTGGTACGAGGAGTATTTGGCAAGCCACAAAAAGGCTGTTCTGCAAAAAATTATTGATTACAACGAAGACGATTGCCGCGCCACGCTTGTTGTCAAACGTTGGTGTGCGCAGCATGCAACGGAATAATCGCTCAAGACACTCGGCAATGGGCAGCTCGCCGACACCCTTTTCGTGCTCGTAAAGAGAAACGAACTCCGCGCGAAAAAGGGACTCGTCGGCTCGCCAAGCCCATTGCCTCGTATGAAACGCATTCTAAAATTCACATCTGGTCTTCTTATCCTCCTCGCGATTGCGGTGTTCACACAGCGATCGCGGATTATGGATTTGGTTGTTGAGTGGCAAAAGCCAACCGTTGAAGCGGTGCCTTTTCAAGAAACCGTGACGGCTCCGAGCGAGCAACGGGCGCAAGTTAAGCAAGAGACGACACAAGCGCCTGCAGAGAAGACCCCAGAACCCGCAAGCGCTCCAACTTCGAGCTTGCCTTCGGAATACAACCTTGCGATTCCGTTTACCTCCCAAGCGCCGCTCGGAGTTTGGGATGCCGTGCACGAGCAAACGTGTGAGGAAGCGTCGGTGTTCATGGTCGCACAGTATTTTCAGCAAAAACCTGCTGGACTGATTTCGGCAAATGGCGCAGAGGAAGAACTCCAGCGCATTATTAAATTCGAAGATGCGTTGTTTGGCTACAACGAAGACACCACGGCTTCCGAGACCGCCCTTGTGATAGAAAACTACGAAAATCTTTCCACCGAGCTCGTGATGAATCCCACGAAGGATCAAATTGAGCAGGCACTTGTTGCAGGATTTCCTGTGATCGTCCCGGCCGCAGGACAACAACTCGGCAATCCCTATTTCAAGACACCCGGGCCGCTCTATCACATGCTCGTTGTGAAGGGGTATACTGCAGAGGGGTTTATCACCAATGATCCTGGCACGCGTCACGGCGCTGACTACGTGTATCCATTCGAGACGCTGCTTGCCGCCAACCACGATTGGAATGGCGGGGATGTCACGCTCGGCGATCGAGTCATGATTATTGTGAAACCCTAATATGCAAATTATTCTTGGCTGTGCTATTGGTGGGATCGTCGGATTTCTTCTCGCTCTTCCTGCGATCGTGAGCGAGTCCATGCGGCGCGTTAAAAATTTGCCGCTGCTTATTGACGTGAAAGAAATTTTTGGAAAAAAACTCACGCACGAGGAATTGTTCGCCGTTTCACTTTTGTTGCACCTTATTCTTTCAACACTTATGGGAGGCATCTACACGCTGTTTGCCCCACGTTCTCTTTTAATTTTTTCGCTCTTTGCGTGGGTTGCCATTGGCGCGCTGATTTTTCCCGCGTTGCATTTAGGATTTTTTGGCCGACACGAAGGCCCGCACGTGTGGTTTGAACTGCTTGTTTTGCAACTGCTCACCGCCTTCGGTCTGTGGATCGGTTTTTCGTATTACCAGCCATTCTTTTTTGGATGATATGGATGCCGTTTTAAGCGTTTCAGATTTTTTGAAACTGGCAAACGAAGTTCTTCGCTTGAACATTCAGGGGAGTGCGTTTGCGATTGAGGGGGAAGTTTCTGGTTTTAAGATCGTGAATGGGCGCTGGCCAAGTTTTACTCTCAAGGATGAACAGCATGATGAGTTTCAGCTGGCGTGTTTTGCTTTTCATGAGATTGGGGTTGTTGAAGATGGAATGCGCGTAAGAATTTGGGGGGCGGCGACCGTCAGTAAATGGAGTAAATTTCAGTTGACCGTCGAGCGCGTCGAGCCGGTTGGTGAAGGGGCGTTTAAGCGAGCGTATGAAGCGCTCAAGAAAAAATTGGAACTTGAAGGATTGTTTGACGTTGCTCGCAAGCGTGCGTTGCCAAGATTTCCAAAGCGTATTGGACTCATCACGAGCGGCGACGCGGCGGCCTATGGAGATTTTTTGCGCATTCTCAACAACCGTTGGGGTGGCGTGGTTGTGGAGCATGCAAATGTCCACGTGCAAGGGAAAGAGGCGGTTGATGAGATCCTTGCCGCGTTTCAGGCACTTAACGCACCAACTCGTAATGTCCGGCCGGACGTTACAGGTCAATGTGATGTCATTGTGCTCACGCGTGGCGGAGGTTCGCTCGAAGATTTGCACGCGTTCAATGATGAACACGTGGCCCGTGCTGTTTATGCAAGCGTCATTCCCGTGGTCTGTGGTGTAGGCCACGAACGTGATGAGTCGCTGTGCGATTACGTTGCCGACGTGCGCGCTTCCACGCCGAGTAATGCGGCAGAGCGTGTCGTACCAAACCGCGAGGACGTGCTGTTTGAGTTGCAGATGACGTCTCGTATGATGGAAGAGCGACTCCTAGGGTGTGTGAACGAGAAAAAAACGGTGCTCGAAAATTTGGCGCGCGTGATGACGCACCAGGTTCATCGTCAGAAAATTCATCTTGAAGCTATTACGCAAGCGCTCAAAGATCAGACAGCTCGATGGATCGCCACGCTCAAAACGCGCATCGAATCCTCCACGCGCTTGCTCACCAATCTTGATCCGACGCGCATCCTCTCTCGAGGCTATGCGATTGCCAGTGCAAATGGGCAGGTGGTAAAAGATGTCTCAACCCTTGAGCTGGGGAGTGATCTTACGGTACAATTCGCCAAAGGTTCCGTAGAGACGACAGTAAAATGTAAAAGATAATATGCCAAAAAAAGAATTTAATTTTGGGAAGGCCTTTGAGGAGCTGGAAACGATCATGGCGTGGTTTGAAAAAGAAGAAGTTGATCTTGACGAAGGACTCAAAAAATTTGAACGAGGGCTTGAGCTTGCCGCCGCCTGCAAAGCCACGCTCACGGAAGTTGAGAATAAGGTAGAAAAAATCAAGACAAAATTTTTGTGAAAAATTATTCTCGCGGTAAAGGACAAAAAGGGAGGACAACGTATCGCACCCCATCGAGAATGCGACCAGTGCGACTCAAACCTATGAACAAAGGCCGTTAGTATGGCGACGTTTATTTTGTCCGTGGGAGGTTCCACGATCGTGCCAGACGGAAAAGTCAACGTGGCGTTTTTGAAACAGCTCAAAACGTTTATCACGCGTCGCGCGGCAAAGGGGGATCGCTTTGTGATTATTTGCGGAGGCGGTGGGACGTGTCGCATCTATAACGAGGGCCTTCGCCGTGTGATAAAGCCGACAAAATCAGAGCTCGATTGGCTTGGAATTTATACGACCCACTTAAATGCACAGTTTGTCCGTCTCGTGTTTGGAAAACTTGCTCATCCAACGATTGTGGGCGACCACGCGGCGTTTGAAGTGAAACGTTGGAAAACATCCGTTGTCGTGGGAGGGGGTCACAAACCTGGCGGCTCGACAGATACCAATACGATTTTGTTTGCAAAAAAACTTGGCGCCAAGGACGTCGTCAACATTTCTAACGTCGATTTTCTTTATACGAAAGATCCTCGTAAATTCAAAGACGCAAAAAAAATTACGCATATTTCCTGGAAAGAGTATCGAGGGATGATGGGAGACACGTGGACGCCTGGAATGCATGTCCCATTCGATCCTGTTGCCTCGCGACTCGCGCAAGCCGCCAAAATGCGCGTTGCGTTGCTTGGATCGGATGTCAAAAATCTTAGTAACTTTTTTGCCGGTAAGGTGTATAAAGGAAGCATGATTGAGTAGACCTGTTGCTAAACAGGTCTCATAGACGTCCGTAGGCTGTTTGTGTTATTCTCGTGAATGATTATGCCCCATATCTTGAAAATTTCTGTCGCGAGTGAACACATACAGCGAGCTCGAAATCTCCCGAGCGTGCGTCCTGTCGTGTTGCAGGTGGATGTCAACGAAGAAAAACATCTGGCGCGTATCGTATCTGCCGAGCCGCTCACAGAGGAAGTCGTTCGTCGATGGATCGAGACGCCTTCCGCGCCAAAGTGTCTTGAGCTCACCATTGACGGGATGCATTGTCAGAGTTGCGAGGTACTGATTGAGCGCGAGTGGAAAGCGATGCCGGGTATTGAAGGAGTGACGGTGAGTTCCAAAAATGGACATGCGCAGATTCGCTATGCAGGAAGTGAGCCAGATCTTTCTGTTTTGGACGCAAGTATTCGTCCGCACGGGTACCGGATTATCCGCGCCAAACAGGCACCGAGACATGAGCCTCATCCCACAGAGGATTTGCCGGTCATAAGCAAGCGTCCATCTGTTGGCGCGCTCCTTGGTCTTGCCGTACTCGTTTTCCTTATTGGCACGTTGCTCTCAAAACTTGGTTTGTTAAAATCAACCGTTGCCATTGGCGGCTCCATGACTATTGGTGCAGCATTTTTGCTTGGGTTGTTTGCTGCAAGCTCATCATGCCTTGCGGTCTCTGGCGGACTTCTTCTTTCTACGATCGGAAAAGTGCGTCGCATGCAGCCCGTATTCTTGTTTGTCTTCGGGCGTATCCTTTCCTACACCATTCTTGGTGGAGTGATTGGTCTTGTTGGCTCATCACTGCTCATCTCTCCCACGATCATGGGGATGCTGACGGTCGCTGCTGCGTTCTACATGCTTGTGATGGGACTCAACATGCTCCACCTTGCCCCACGCTGGCTTACGTCCTGTTTGCCGCGCATGCCAAAGGCGATTTCGCATCGCGTGTTTGATAGACAAGGGAAAAGTTCTGTGTTTGCGCCCGTGACCCTTGGCGCGGCGACTTTTTTCTTGCCATGCGGCTTTACGCAAGCCCTGCAACTGTATGCGCTCACCACAGGTAGTGCGTTTACAAGTGCTTTGCTTCTTGGAGCGTTCGCTCTTGGAACATCGCCGTCTCTGCTTGCGCTCGGATTCGCGAGTAGTTCACTGAAAGGCAAAGCAGGAACATTTTTTCTACAACTCTCTGGCGTCGCTGTGGTGCTTCTTGGTCTGTGGAACATCCAAAATGGACTGACAATTCTTGGGACTCCCCTTTCATTGCCGAAGATCGAACTCTCGCAAGCAGCTCCAGCTGGTCTGCCCGCAAGGGACCCGAACGTTTCGCTTGAAGATGGCGCACAAGTCATTCGGATGTCACTCACCTCAAGCGATCCGTACTATTATCCAACAAATGCGTATACCGTTCAGGCTGGCATTCCGGTGAAAATCGAAATTGATGGAGCGGGCACGGGCTGTCGTAGTATTTTCCAAATCCCTAAGCTTGCAGTACGCTCACAAATAACACAGGCGGTAAACACGGTGGAGTTCACGCCAAAAGAAGCGGGGACGTTTGCGTTCAGCTGTTCTATGGGGATGTATAGGGGGCAATTAAATGTCGTGCAAGGTAACTCATAAACATATATGCAAGAAGAAATGATTCGCGTGGACTTTGATCCAGATTTCGATATGCCGGCCGTGACAACAATGAGTTCGATGAACGTCTTTGAAGCGCTTGGTGGAAAATGGTCGTTCTGGTCTGGTTTTGGATTTTCGTTGCTTTTAATGATGAGCATCGGTTTTCTCATTCTTTTGAAGCTTTTGCTTGCGGGTAATAGTATTTCACTTGGTCTATGAAATGGATGATTTTAGCAAGCACGCTTGCCGTCGTGCTTCTTTTTGTTGTTCTGGCAATTTTTGTGCCAAGTCAGTCAAAGCAAGACGCGGTGAAAAGAGCGGCATTGACCACGCGAGAACTTGCCATGAGCTGTACCACAGACATGGCAACGACGTTTCATATTCACCCGACGCTCAAGATTTCGGTCGATGGAGTGGACGAAGTGATTCCAGCGCAGGTTGGCATTAAGGATGGTTGTATGTCTCCCCTGCACACCCACGACACGAGTGGAAAAATTCATGTGGAGTCGCCAGAGGCGCGTGATTTTACGCTTGGTGATTTTTTTGCGGTCTGGGGAAAAACACTTGCGCGTGATGGCTTTGTACTGACGGTTCTTGTCGACGGTGCCGTGGCTGATTATGTGACGGGTCCTGACGAACAGGTCTTGAAAGATGATCAGCAAATCGTGCTTCAGTATATTCATGACTAACGCATGATTTTATGAAATCAACTTTTTCCATTCAAGGGATGCACTGCGCCTCATGTGCTGTGACAATTGAACGATCGCTCAAAGCGAGTTCTGGGGTGAAGGAGGCAAACGTAAATTTTGCCACGCAAAAAGCGACCGTCGATTTTGACGAGACAAAAACGGATGAGATGAAATTGCATGCTGTCGTGCAGAAGGAAGGGTACAACGTGATGGAGCACATGGCGCATGCCTCAGATGGTGAGCACGCCGACCATTTGAAACATGGGATGGAAAAAGGCGCAGGAAAAAAAGCGGTGATTGCGCTTACGCTTGCCGTACCGACGTTCGCTCTTGCCATGTTTTCGATTGATTTAGGGGGCAGGATTTTTGGCATTGAGTGGTCGCGCGCGTTGCAAGCACTGCTCGGCACCATCGTCGTGCTTGGTCCAGGTTTTGAGTTCCACAAAAATGCGGCGCGACTTGTTCCGCGACTGCGTGCCAACATGGATACGCTCATTTCTATGGGAACGCTCACGGCGCTTTTGTTTAGCTGGTGGCAACTGCGCGTTGATGGTGCCTTGTATTTCGAAACTGCCGCGATCATTACCGCGTTCATCTTGCTCGGTCGGTTTCTTGAGGCCAAGTCCAAAGGAGCAGCGTCGCAAGCGATTGCAAAACTCGTTGAGCTCGGTGCAAAGACGGCGCATCGTTTGAAGAGTGATGGAAGTGTAGAGGAGATTCCTGTTGAGGATTTGCGTGTCGGTGATCGCCTGCTTGTGAAACCAGGTGAGAAAATTCCACTTGATGGATTGATTCTTGAGGGGAGTTCAAGTCTAGATGAGTCCATGTTGACGGGGGAGAGTATGCCTGTGAGCAAACAAGTTGGCGAGAATGTTTTTGGTGCGACCATGAATCAACAAGGCGTTCTCACCATCGAAGTGAAAAAGATATCTGGCGACACAGTGCTTGCGCAGATTGTGAAACTTGTGGAGGAAGCGCAGCAGAAAAAAGCGCCGATCCAAAAACTCGCAGATACGATTTCGGGTATTTTTGTACCCATTGTTATTCTTATTGCCATTCTGACATTTGTCGGCTGGATGCTCTTTAACGGCAATGACATCGCTTCTGCGCTCATTCCTGCCGTTGCCGTGCTCGTGATTGCGTGTCCTTGCGCCCTTGGTCTTGCCACGCCGATTGCGATTATGGTTGGTACGGGTCGTGGAGCGCAAAAAGGGATCCTCATTAAAAGTGGCGAAGCCTTGGAGCGTGGACGCAACTTGGACGTGGTCGTGTTTGATAAAACAGGCACGCTCACAGAAGGAAAGCCTGTCGTGACGGATATAGTTGGCGACGCGGCGAAAATTTTATTGCTTGCCGCGGCGCTTGAGGCGAAATCTGAACACCCACTTGCAAAAGCTATTCTGCAAAAAGCTCAAGACTCTGGCGCTCAAGCGGTCAGCGCAACCGACGTTCAGTCCGTGACCGGAAAGGGAATCGAAGGACTCATAAATGGGGAGAAGATTTTTGTCGGCAACGTCGCCTACATGACAGCCGTCGGTGTGGATATGAAAGAGGTGGCGAATGATATTGCGCGCCTTCAAGACACAGCCAAGACGGTCGTTGTCGTGGCTTCGGGATCCAAAGCACTCGGTGTGATTGCGATTGCCGATGCCGCTCGCCCTGCCGCCAAAGCAGCGGTCACACAGCTCACGCATTCTGGACTTGATGTAATGATGCTCACCGGTGATCATCGCCGCACCGCCGAAGCGATGGCTATGGAGCTTGGGATTACACAGCTTGAGGCGGAAGTCATGCCTGAGCGCAAACTCGCTCTTATTCGTGAACTACAGACGGCAGGCAAAAAAGTTGCGTTCGTCGGCGACGGCATCAACGACGCGCCGGCGCTGACTCAAGCAGACCTTGGTATTGCCATGGGAAGTGGCACGGATATTGCGATTGAGGCTGGACAAATTGTGCTTGTGGGAGGAGGTCCCGAAAAAGTTGTGCTCGGCATTGCGCTTGCACAGCACACCTATCACACGATTAAACAAAATTTGTTTTGGGCGTTTTTCTACAACATCGTTGGTATTCCACTTGCCGCATTTGGTTTGCTCAACCCCATCATCGCTTCTGCCGCCATGGCATTCTCCTCCATCTCTGTCGTGCTTAATTCGTTGAGGATTCGTGTCTAAATGCTCGTCGCACTCATTCATTGGACCTCGCAGATTCTTGCGCAGTTTTCCTATGCAGGTGTTTTTGCTTTGATGGCGATTGATTCGGCGAACATCCCCATTCCAAGTGAGGTCGTTCTTGGCTTTACAGGATTTCTCGTAGGACAAGGCGCGATGAATTTGCATCTTGCGGTGTTGAGCTCGGCCTTCGGAAGCATGGTTGGATCACTGCTTGCGTATGTTATCTCGTATTATGGAGGACGACCGCTCGTTGATCGTTATGGAAAATATTTGCTCATTCATACGGACGACGTGGCGCTTGCGGAAGCGTGGCTGCAGCGCCACGGTGAGATGATTTATTTCTTTGGACGGTTTATTCCCATTGTGCGGACTTTTTTTTCGACAACGGCAGGACTTTTGCATGCACGCCTCGTACCGTTTTTGCTGTACGGATTTTTTGCAACGGTGTTGTGGAGTTATTTTTTCGTCGGGCTTGGTTCCATTTTCGGAGCGCGCTGGTTGGTGATAGAACCCATCATGGCGCGTTTTCAGTGGGTTGTCATCGGTTTACTCGCCGCGGCTGTTGTTTGGTACGTGCATCGTCACGTTAAACGTCGCGGAAAACTCATTCAGAATAAATGCCCTTGACGCTATTTGAGCTTTTTTGTATCCTATCCACAACAAAAGCCAAAGACAGCAGGTCGAAGACCCTGAGCCCGTCGAAGGGTGCATGGTGTTCATAAGTCCTGCCGAGGCTCATTCCGCCTATCCTTCGCGGCTTTTGTCTAATTCAAAAGCTGTTTTTTTTGAACGAAGTTAAATTGGTTCAATCCATTTATGCCAAAAACACGCGCCCAGAAAGAGGGGCAGGTTGCAGAGGCAGCCGCCAAGTTTGCTCGCATGAAAGCCGCCGTGTTTGCTCAAGTGCATGGTTTTACCATGACCGAAGCAGACGAACTGCGTGCCAAAGCTCGACAAGAAGGCATGAGTACGTTCATCCTCAAAAAGACCTTGCTCGGCAAAGCGATGCAAGAGGCGAAGATTGAAGGCATTGATTCATCCGCCTTCGACGGCTCCATCCTCACGATTATCGGCTTCAACGATGAAGTCAGCGCCGCCAAGACGCTTGCAGACTTTAACAAGAAGCACGAGTCGCTCACCATTCTGTCTGGAATCCTGGAGGGAAAACCGATCGATGCCGCCACGGTGAGGAATCTCGCTAAGCTCCCAAGTAAACAGCAACTGCTTGGTCAGCTTGTGGCAACACTCAACGCTCCTATGTCCGGCTTCGTGAATGTCCTTGCAGGAAATCTGCGCGGACTTGTAACCGTGCTTAGTGCCCTGAAAACGGAAAAGGCCAAGGCCTAAAATCTAAATTCTAAATTCTCGTTTATGTCCGATGAAGCAAAAGTGGTCGAGATTCCTGCAAAGTTTCAGGCCCTTGTGTCCGAGATTGAAAAGATGTCCGTGCTCGATTTGTCGGAACTCGTGAAAGTTTTGGAAGAAAAATTTGGCGTGAGTGCCGCGGCTCCTGCCATGATGATGGCTGCAGGTTCAGCCGCTGGTGCCGCCGCTGAGGTAGAAGTGAAAGACAGCTTCAACGTCGAGTTGACCGCAACAGGCGAGCAGAAGATCAATGTCATCAAAGCCGTTCGTGAAATCACCGGTCTTGGTTTGAAAGAGGCCAAGGATATGGTCGACGGCGCTCCAAAAGTCGTGAAAGAAGGCGCCAAGAAAGCAGAAGCAGACGAAATCAAAGCCAAACTCGAGGCCGCTGGTGCAACCGTCACTCTGAAGTAAATTGGTACACCGTGGTGCCAGCTTCTACATAGATCGTGTGATTGGCTTCATCGGCCTTCACGCGCTGCAAAAATTCGAAAGCGGGGCTTGTATATTGAACGACAAGATCCCCGCTTTCTTTTTTGAAAACGACAATCCGTTTTTTATTTGGATCCACGACGTACAGATACGGCGAGGCGTCGTCCGTCCAAAGTTCTGTCGCATTTAAAAGGGGAGGATCCACCACCGCCGCCTTGAACGGTTCCTCACGTCCTGAAAGATATTTTACGATTGCACCATCGCCTTTAAGCACCCAAATGAATCCATCAATGGTGATAGCGGTTGCGTCGCCAATGTTGGTTGTGTTAGACAAAATCCACGCCGCGCCACCATCGAACGTGTCGCCCGTGTGGTTGTGTTTGAAAATCTGATTGAGTTTTGGAGCAAGCAGATACGCTTTGCCGTTATAGACCGCGACGTCCACGCCCTCCCTCGTAAGGCCAAGTGTATGAGGCGTTACTTGTTCACCAAAAATTTCTTGAGCGCTTCGTGCGACCGTTGTTGGCGTGACATTGTTGACATGGGCAAGACGATTTTCAAAATCACTCACGCGTTTAGTGAGCTCTGTGGCTTTTGCTTGACGCATTTGTGTGCTTACATCAAGTGTAGGAATGAGCTCGCTCGCCTCGTTTAGGAATGCATGGGCCTGCACTTCATCGCCATAGATGAGGCTTGCCTCAGCGGTTTCGAGCTTACTTTCGACCGCATGGATCGATGTTGCGTAGGCACGTCGCTCCGCCTCCTTTGCTTGTTGTCTGTTGATGACGACAAGACTCCCAATGAACAGACATAGGATGATAAGAGCGAGCAGAAGAATGCGCTTGCTCGTTTTAGGAAGTTGATTGAAATGTGCGATACTTTTGCGGATGTGTGTATCCGTTTTGTGACGAAGACGTAAAATGGCAACGAGAGCGAGTTGCGGATGACGCACGGCCTCCATCACATTTTTTATCGTAAGGCGACCAAGGTCGTGGACGATTGCGAAGGAAATCACGGCGAATGTTACAAGGAGCCGACCGATGAGACGCAAAGAGCGGCGCAGCATTTTGGCACGCGTGGTCGCTCCGCGTTTTGGAAAAAAGATGAGCCACACTTTCGTCATCCAGCTTCTGACCTCAGCAGATTGATCTGCAAGGTAGTGTTCCGTACGTTCCGTGGTGCGGTCCAGTTCTGTTAAAGATTGCGTCACCCCTTGGTCTGAAAAACCACGCTCTTCTACGCGTTCAGCACGCAAGATGACACTGCCAAATGTCGTTTCAAGCGGTAAATGCTGGCGGATTTTATTCACGGCGCTTGTTGGGGGCAGAGTGGTGAGAATTTCGTTGAAGGCGATAGGCGAGAGATCATGCCGATTCACGCGAGAACCAAGATAGAAAACATCGCCCGGGTGCAGATCACCATTGAGGACGGTCAAAAATGGTTTTTGCCATGTCGGAATTTCATCTTCAACACGCATGCTGCGAGACAAGTCATACTGCTCAAATTGTTCCTTATCTGTCTTGTGCAGAAATTGCGCGGCAAGCTGTCCGAATCCGCTGACGATGACTTCATGGGCATCGGCAACTCCAATAATGCTTGATGTCTCTGTGATGGAAAGATGAAGGGATCCTTCCTCAACTGTTTGCGCCAAACTTTCATTGATCGCTTGTAACAACTGTTCAAATCGATGTGTGAGGTTGATGCCAGCTTCGAGCGTCGTTGCGAGGCGTTCCAGGTGATGCTGGACGGTCTGGACAAAAAGATCCGCGCTCTCTTGATCCCCAAGGCAGCCAAAAACGCCAAAAACAAATCCGCCTGTCCTTTCAAGCGGTGCAAGCATGGTGGCAAGATGTGCTTGCGGCATCCCAGGGTTTTCCTCCGCATAATGTGCCGCTTTCAGGTACAGCGACGAGAGCGGTTTGACCATAGTTGACTCATTCTAGTACATTATACGTAAGCGAGGTTTTGACCACAAGGTGCGTTTTATGAAGAAGGGGTTTCGGGTTGAACAACTTTTCGGTTCAAAGACACGGGCACGTTTGCTCAATGTTTTTGTACAGAATCCAGAGGAGCGTTTTTTTGTGCGTGAATTAACCCGCCGAATTGATGCCCAACTCAATTCTGTGCGTCGCGAGCTCGAGAATCTAATGAATATGGGGTTCATTCAAGAGGTCGTTATGACGGAGGAGCATCGTGGACGTAAGTCTCCCAATGAGAAGAAACGCTACTATCAAGCGAACGCACAATTTGAACTCTTCACAGACCTGCGTTCGTTGTTGAAGAAAGTTCAGCTCATGGTGAAGAAAAATCTTGTTCAAGACATTGATGAGCATGGAAGTGTTTTGCTCCTTATCTTGACAGGCCGTTTTGTCGATGCCAAAGAGATTCCGGTCGACCTGCTCATTGTTGGCGACATTGACGAAAAAGATTTGCAGAAATTGTTACACGCTTTTGAGATTGAGTTCGGCCAGGAAGTGAATTTTACTGCGCTATCGAAGGAGGAATTTTTTTATCGCAAGCAAGTTTCTGACAAATTTCTCACAAGCATTCTGAAAGCTGATCATGTGGTCATGATCAATCGGCTCAAAGAAAAACTTGTATTATGAGACTCTGTATACGTGCCCAGGACCTCAAGTGGTTTTCGTTTGCCTTGGCAGATGAAAGCGGTCACGTGCAGAAGTGTCTACGCATCGCGGCCCCTCCTGAATCTGTTTTTGCCTCTCTTGTAAAAACTTTGCAGGCATGGGAAATGACTTGGGAGATGATCACGAGTATCGGCGTCGTGACAGGTCCTGGTTCCTACACGGCGATGCGTACGAGCATCACCATCGCAAACACGATCGCGTTTGCACGCCACCTTCCTCTGTGTGGGGCAAAAGGAAAGGCCGAGGCTACGGACGAATCCGTTTTTTTGAAACTCGCCAAAGGGAAGGCAAAAATAGGCCCATGGATCCTTCCTGCCTACGGTGCAAAACCCATGATCACGAAAGCAAAAAATAAGGTATACTTATCTGCATAAGCCTTTTAAGCCACCTAACCTTTCTCTAATATGCCTGACGCATTAGCTATCATTGAGTCTGCCTTTGCGGACTTGTGGGGATCACTGGTCCTCTTTTTCCCACGCCTTGTCGGTGCCCTGGTCGTTTTCCTGGTCGGCCTCATTGTTGCCTGGCTTTTGAAGAGCCTGGTGATCCGTGTCTGTGACGTGTTGAAACTCGATCTGCTTGCCGAAAAGCTCGAAGTCAAGCAGGGCTTTGCGCGCGCAGGCATGAAGCTGCACGTCGGCGCCGTTCTAGGTTTCATCGTGAAGTGGTTTGTCGTGGTTGTCTTTCTGGTCGCTTCCAGTGATATTCTTGGATGGACAGAAGTCACGAATTTTTTGAGCCAGGTCGTTTACTACTTGCCAAACGTGATTATCGCCGTCATTATTTTGCTTGTGGGAATCCTCGTTGCAAACTTCACGCGTAACGTGGTGAAGACAGCGGTCGAAGCGGCAAAATTAGAGTCTGCAGATTTCCTCGCGAGCATCAGTCGCTGGTCGATTCTCATCTTCAGCTTTATGGCCGCGCTGGTGCAGTTGCAGATCGCGCAAGATTTGATTCGTATTTTGTTCACGGGCCTCGTCGCCATGTTAGCGATCGGCGGAGGTCTTGCCTTTGGCCTTGGTGGCAAGGAGCACGCGGGCCGCTTCCTGACAAAATTGCGCCGTGAGATGACGGCATCGGAAGAGTAATTGTGAAAAAATTTGGCCAGTACGGACAGCATCGATTTCTAGAAATCCTGCCGGGATTTCTGATCTGGAGCACGTTCGTGCTGGCCATTGTGTTTTCTTTTACCTGGCCGGCGGCGGTGATCGTATTTATCATCGTGTTCGATTTACTGTGGCTCTTTCGCGTGATCTATTTTGTCATCTACTTGCTGTTTGCTTCACGGCAGTATCGCCGTGAGCGAGCTGTAGATTGGTTTGCCATTTTGCAGACAATTCCTGATTGGCGGCGCATCTATCATCTCATTTTTTTACCGACGTATAAAGAGGGATATGAAATCATGCGCAAAGCGTTGCAAGGGCTTGAGCAGGCCGTGTATCCGAATGATCGTCTGATCGTTGTGCTTGCCGGGGAACAGCGTGATCATGAGATGTTTCAGCGAGATGCGCGCAAATTGGAAAAAGAATTTGGCGCGAAGTTTTTCAAATTCATTATCACAGAGCATCCAAGCGGTTTGCCAAATGAGATTCCGGGCAAGGGCTCAAACCTCAATTGGGCCGCGCATCGTGTGCAGGAAGCATTTACGCCGCTTGCCATTCCAGTCCAGGACATTATTGTTTCGGCTTTTGATATTGATACGCAAGCCCATCCGCAGTATTTTGCGCGTCTTGCGCAGTTGTATTTAACGATTCCGGATCCCCTGCATTCGTCCTATCAACCGGTCACCACGTTTGCAAATAATATTTGGTACGCTTCGGCACCTGTTCGTGTCGGCTCTTTTGGTACGACCTTTTGGCTGTTGACCGAGCTCGCGCGTTCTGAACGCATGTGGACGTTCTCGTCTCACAGCATGAGCTGGCAGATGCTCATCGACGTGGGATTTTGGGAGAAGGATATGGTGAGTGAAGACTCGCGCATTTTTCTGCAAGGCCTGCTGCATTATCATGGCAACTATCGCGTGACCCCGATTTTTTTGCCCGTGAACATGGATGCCGTCGTTGGTAAAAACTACGTGGCGAGTCTTGTTGCGTTGTACAAACAGCAGCGGCGTTGGGCATGGGGTGTGGAGCATTTTGCGTACATGGTGCCAAGGTTCTTGAAGGATCGTGCCATGCCTTTGTCCGTGAAACTCAAATATACGTTCAATCATTTGGAAGGGATGTACACGTGGGCCACGGCGCCTATTCTCATTTTTTTACTCGGGTATTTGCCATTTTGGGTTTCAACCCATGCCGTTTCCGTACTCGTGCGTACGACGCCATTCACGCTTGAATGGGTGATGCGCCTTGCTTCCGTCGGCGTTTTTGCCTCTGCTCTGTTGAGTTTTACGCTGCTGCCACGCCGTCCAGAAAGAGTAAAACGCGGCACATGGATCGTGATGGTGCTACAATGGCTGCTGTTGCCCGTCACGTTTATTGTGTTCGGTTCCTTCCCAGCCATCGACGCGCAAACGCGGCTCATGCTCGGCAAATATCTTGGATTCAACGTGACAAAAAAATATGTTAAAAAGTAAAAGGAAGCGGAGGATTTTTTTCGTTGTGGCCGTTTTGTTTTTTCTGTTTGTGGTGAGTAGTGGTATTGGCATTGGACGGGTGCTTGCTTCGGCACTTGATGTGAAAGATGAGCTCACGGCAGCCGAGGAAGCTGTCAAAATTTTAGATTTTGAAAGTGCATCTACGCATCTTCTTGCGGCACAGACAGCGGTTGGCAAGGCACAAAGCGGGTTTATTTTTCTTGCGCCGTTGCGCCTCATTCCAAGGCTCGGATCTCGTGTCGCAAGCATGCAAGAGTTGTTCTCGCGCGCGCATGAGCGACTCTTGCCAACACTTCTGGAAGTCGTTGGCGTCGGCAAGGACCTTGTGGCAACGAGCGCAGCCGCAGGTTCGCAGCTCACAAATTTTTCTGACCTGAGCGACACGACACGCAGACAACTTCTTACGCGTTTATCCGAACGGCTTGCTGATTTAGAGCAGACGAGTTCGGCACTCTCTTTGCTGCAAATAGATTTGGACGAAATCATGGCCTTACCTTTGCCAAGCTCCATCCAAACAGCTTTGAAGCCATTTCGTGCTCAACTACCGACGTTGAAATCTCAAGTAGATTTTCTCAAAGCGCTTGCAACCATCTTGCCAGAGTTCGGCGGACTTGGTGTGGAAAAACATTTTCTCCTTTTGTTTGAGAATAACGATGAGCTGCGTCCGGCGGGTGGATTCATTGGGACGATTGGAGACATGACCATCCAAGACGGAAACGTGATGAGTGTCGCGACGCAAGACGTCTACGCGCTTGATGGGCCTGTTGAAAAAACCATGACCACACAGCCGCCAGCACCGCTCACACAGTATCTGAAAGTGCCTGCGTGGTTTTTACGCGACAGCAACTGGTCGCCTGACGGACCAACCTCGTTTGCAAAGGCGCTTGAGCTTCTTGCAACCGAGCAAACACTGCAAGGGAAAGCGCCAACCTCCTATGACGGCGTGATCGCCTTTACGCCGACGTTTATTTCTGGACTTTTAAAGCTTCTTGGCCCCATCACGGTTGATGATCAGACATTCAATGCAGACAATTTTGCGGAAAGTTTGGATTATCAAGTGGAGTATGGCTATGTGCAAAAGGGGCTCCATCCTATTCAGCGCAAAGAAATTGTTGGCAAGCTCACGCAGCAGATGGTTGCTCGTCTGATGCAGTTTCCCCTCAGTGAGTGGGGAGAAATTATTCCTGTGGTGGATGATGCCGTCCTTGGTAAGCAGCTGTTCGTGTACAGCGCGAACGATGCCATGCAAAAACGCATTGAGGCGATTGGATGGAGTGGACAGCGTATCGCTCCATCGACCGATGCGCTTATGGTTGTGGATGCAAATCTTGGCAGTCTTAAAACAGATCCGTCTGTTGCACGCCACATCACCTATCGTCTGCGACAAAATGAAACAGGGGACTTGGTAGCGAGTGTGTCGATTCTGTACGACCACACCGGCGACTTTGATTGGAAGACGACGCGATACAGAACGTACACGCGGGTTTATGTGCCAAAAGGCAGCACTCTGCTTCGCTCAAGCGGGACGCTGCTCGACGATCGACTCAACAATCCAAGTCTCGCGGTTGGTCCAGTCGATACAACGCAAGAAGGGGAGTGGACTGTTTTCGGCGCGTTCACGTCCGTTGAGCCACATGAGCAACAAACGCTTGAGTTTGTGTACATGCTTCCTCCCGAACTTGCGGGCTCACTTTTGGGCGGCGGGTATGAGCTTTCTGTGTTGAAGCAGCTTGGTGCACAAAATAGCGCGTTGACGGTAGATGTAGATTTTGGTAAACCTCTCCTGTCAGCGACTCCACCGGAGGAGTCAGACCAGTTTGGTGACTCGCGCTATCTGTTGAACACAAAATTGAGTCATGATATTAATATCTATGTGAGGTCTGGTAGATCTAATGATGATGACAAGTAAGAAGAGGGATTTCTGAAAAAAGATGAGGTGCGAAGTGCTGGAGGTGAATAAAAGCCGAGGCGTACAGGTTGGTACGGGGAGGCTTTTATGAACCGAAGCACGAACAGATCGCTTTTTTCAGAGATCCCTAATATATGTTCGGCAAAAAGTTGGGGATTGATTTGGGGACGACGACCGTGCTTGTGTACATGCCCAAGCGCGGCATTATCATTAACGAACCATCGGTCGTCGCAATTTCGACGCTTGATAAAAAAGTGCTTGCGGTTGGAAAAGAAGCAAAGGACATGTTTGGCAGAACGCCAGACACGATCGTGGCAAAGCGTCCGCTTAAGGATGGCGTGATTGCGGATTATCGTACTACTGAAGCGATGCTTCGTTATTTTATTAACAAGGCGCTTGGTGGCGTACGATTGTTTCGACCAGAGGTCATGGTCGCAGTGCCTGGCGGCATTACTTCAACGGAACGACGCGCGGTTATTGATGCAACGCTCGCCGCAGGAGCAAAGGCGGCTTACATTATTAAGGAGCCGATCGTGGCCGCAATTGGTGCCAATATTCCTATTGGCAGTCCAAGCGGTCACATGATTATTGATATTGGCGGCGGCACGAGTGAGATGGCAGTCATCTCGCTTGGTGGTATCGTTGCATCAGAATCTGTGCGCATTGGGGGTGTAAAATTTGATCTAGCAATTCAGGAATTCATTCGTCGCAAGTATGGGCTGGCGATCGGTGAGCGTACCAGTGAGGATATCAAAATTCAGATTGGCTCGGCCATGTATTTGCCGACCAAACTTTCCATGCAAATTAAAGGGCGTGACATGATTACAGGTTTGCCAAAAATTATTGAAGTGACGAGCGATGACGTGACCGAGGCGATTCAGAACGAACTTGAAGGGATCATTGCGACCGTCAAAGAGGTGTTGCACAAAACCCCACCAGAGCTTGCGGCAGATGTCATGGATAAAGGAATTGTTCTATCAGGCGGTTCAAGTCAACTGCGCAATTTGGATCAGTTGATTGCGGAGGCCACGGGCGTGCCAACCTATACTGCCGACGATCCTCAGTTGTGTGTGGCAAAAGGAACAGGCATCGCGCTGGAAAATCTTGAGGCGTATAAGCGATCGATTATGAGTTCCTGAAGAATTTAATAGGTCCAATAGGACCTCTAGGACCTATGCTGATCGGCATCGACGTAAATCCAGCCACGCGAGCAGAGCGGACTGGCACGGAAAATTATACGTACGAGCTCATTGCGGCGATGAAAAAATTGCCGCTGCAGCAGGATGAGCAGATTGTTTTGTATTCAGCAAAGCCGCTTACTGGAGAGCTTGCCACGCTCCCTACACAATGGGAGTCGCGCGTATTGAGTTGGCCGCTCAAACATTTGTGGACGCAGGTGCGATTTTCATGGGAGATGTTGCGGCGTCCGTCAGACGTCCTGTTTGTGCCAGCGCATGTCATTCCACGCATCCATCCACGTCGAGCAACCGTGACGACCGTGCATGACCTCGGCTTTCGCCGACTGCCTTACGCCTACGAACTCAAAGCGCGACGCTACTTGCATTGGTCAACGAAGTTTGCGGCTCGTTACGCGCGAACAATTCTTGTCCCGTCTGAGTTTACAAAACGCGAACTCATGGAATTGTATGGTGTAAAAGAAGAGCGCATCGGCGTTACGCCACTTGCGGCAAATCAGACGCATTTTTCTCCTCCCCTGGCAGGGGGAGGCTGGGTGGGGGCTTCCGAAGTCGAAAGTATTCGTCAAAAGTACCAGCTCTCATCGGAATACGTGCTCACCGTCAGCCGCTTGGAAGAGAAAAAAAATATTGTGAATTTGATTCGCGCGTTTGAGCTCTTCAAATCACGTCGCGGCGTTGGTGATCCATTTCAACTTGTGCTTGTAGGGAAGCCGGGATTCGGTTACGAAAAAATTGCGCGATTTCTTGCCGCCTCATCTGCCAAAGATTTCATCCGTTCCCTTGGCTTCGTTGATGAGCACGATTTGCCTGCTCTCATGAAAGGCGCGTTTGCTTACGTCTATCCATCTTGGTATGAAGGGTTTGGGC
>Ga0209515_10003900_pt1 | contig 20671 bp, 35 predicted proteins | sample Subgroupgradi54m_FD_187454 | JGI IMG/M metagenome (GOLD analysis project Ga0209515, IMG submission 187454) | Subsurface groundwater microbial communities from S. Glens Falls, New York, USA - GMW60B uncontaminated upgradient, 5.4 m (SPAdes)... ...
GCATTGCTAAATATGTTTCAAAAAGGTATAAAGAATAAGCATATCATGGATAAATTAGAGGATAAGATAAACCAACTAAGAGCGAGTAGAGACTATGAATTTAATCAATCTCGATAAGATCAATGAGCTTCGTGGTGAGCAGATGCATGGCCAAGAAGAGTATGGCTATCAGCCAGAGAACTATCCTGGGACGGATGATGTTACAGGGATGTTTAAGGCTATCTTAGATAAGATTAATTATCTTATGAAGTGTATGGCCAGTTATGGCAGAGACGTTGACTAAGAAATGAGGTTTATATGCCAGTAAAGGGTTCAGCTAAGAGTGCGGCTAAAAAAAGTCTTTGGGGTGATATAAAAGGTGGGGTTGGCGATTTCCTTGAAGGGTCAGCAGCAGCAGCACTTGCCCCAACAACACTTGCGACGCTAGGCGCATTTGATCCATTCGGGATAACTGACCCACAGATGTCAGAAGAAGATCAGGCGATGCTAGATCAGCAGCAAGGTTTGATCAACACGATAGCAGAATCATCGGGATTCATATACGACTCAGAAACGCACACTTATTCATTGTCGCCAGAGCGCTCTGCAATGATGGCTGGGTACGAGACAGAAGTAGCCAACTCTCAGGCGTCAATGACAGAAGCAATGAATACGCTGAACAATATTGCCACCATAACAGGCACAGCAGAAGGAAGAACTGCTTGGCTAAAGGATAACTATGGGGAATACGACTCAGCGACAGGGCAATTTTCGGGGTACATGGGGGCCATTAATACCCTATGGGAAAATGCTAAGAATGAGATTGACCCTAGCAAGCTAGACAAATTCTTTACTTATGCGCAGGACATGATTTCAAATACTACGGCTAAAGCACTGAGGCCTGGTGGCGCTATCAACGCATTAAATGCCATTGTTGATGCTGCACCAGGAAGATTTAACGAGATCATAGAAGAGCGATTTTCAAAGCTAGACGCTTCCCAGCAAGAGGCCTTCTACAAATTAAACAAAACTTATGATGAAGCCAGTGCACTTATAGACAAAAGCACGACCAATGATATTAATGACTTCATTAAGAGTCAAAGCGAAAGGGCAGCCTTACTTGGAAGAGGGGCACTATCTGGCCAACAGTTTCAAGAAGTGGCCGAAGGCGTCACGGCGATAAGATCAAAAACACTTGGTGAGATGGCAATGCAAAAGGCTGGGACTGAGGCTGAGATAGGAACCTTCTTTGCGTCTGAGCAAGGGAAGATAGGGGCCGACCAATTACAGGCAGAACAATTTGCCACTCAATTGAGGGCAGGGGCAAGACAATTCGAAGCTGACTATGGACAAAAGGCGGCCTTTGCTAGTGCAGAGATGTATGGCAGGCAAGGTGAGCTATACGGTAGCCTACAAGAGTCGAGAGCTGGGATAGCGGCAAGGGGCGCAGAAGGTATGGGTGCACTTGTTCAGGCAAGAGGGACTGCGGCAGGTAATTTAATCGACTATGGGATTGCGGCCAGTAAGGGTGCAGGCTATCTTTCAGCGACCGCTACTGATAACTATGCCAGAATGCTTGATGCTGGCACTAATTTACTTAATGCACAAACAGGGTACATGGGCAATGTTCAGAGCCTAAGACGACCAAGCCGGGCAGAGACGACAATGGGATTTATTTCTACTGGCGCAGAAGCCTATGGCGCTACCCAAGGCGGCAAGAAATCCACTGAAAAGAATTGGTTGAGGTAAATATGCCAGCTCAAGACAACACACTTAGAAACACAGCAGATTTAATGGGACAAGCGCCTGGGCAGATGCAACAGCAGCCACCACAAGCGCCCCAGGCTGCACAGAATGCCCCACAATCGACGAGCGGGCAACAAAGCACACAACCCCCAGGGTCAAAAGAAAACGACAGCCCATTGAGAAAGAGAGCACTCACGGCAGAAGAGCAGACAAGGAAACAGAAAATGGATCCAATTGGGAATCTGCAAATTATGGCGATGGAATTATCCCCAATGCTGCTTTCTGGTGATGCAGAAGTTAAGGCAAGAACAGCTGCGATGCTTGAGATGATTAAAGACAAGATCGACCTTATGAAGGCGATAGAATAAAGAGAGTATAAAATGCCACTTACACGCGAAGGTTTAAATTCAATTATAGAGTCGGGAAGGATAATAGGGGAAAGTATTGGCAAGATCAGGGACAGGGATCTTCGAGAAAAGCTAATGGAACAGCAAGAGCAGATCAGGGCAGCCGCAGAACTAAGGGAAGATAGAAAGCTTACTCTGGAAGAAAAGGAATACGGCCTAAGAGAAGAGGCGATGACTGGGAAGACGGCTCAAACAATAAAAGACCTAAATGATCAGATCAGTGGTGCTGTTGCATCTCTTAGGAAAAGAGATATTGCCTTGCAAGAAAGGAGACTGGCGCTAGAGGAGAAAAAGTTTGGGGCCGATGTTCTTTTGGCAGACTCTGAGCAATCGAGACGGCTTGGGATAGCGCAGACAGACCTAGAGATAATGCGGCTAAAGCTGGCAAAGGAAAAATATAAGACCGGCGTTTCGGATGAATATACAAGCGAAAATGGGTTTAAGTATCGAAAGGGTGACGAAGCTAGGCTCAGGGAAATGAGAAGCGACATAGAAAAGTCGCAGAGCAATGTGACCAAGGATGTTGCAGTTACTGATTACTTAAGCCCTGGGTTCCTGGATCTCATTAGCCCAGTTGCAAAGGTTAAGCCTGGTGGATTTCTAAGTGTGAATGATCCTTCCGCGGAAGAATACAAAAAGGGCCTGACGGATGTTTTAAGAGGGGAATCTGCAGATGTCTCTTCTATCCAGGATATTAAGACGAGAAACTTTATAAAAAGCCAAATTAAAGAGAAGCAAATAGAGGCTCTTCAGGAAGAGAAAAAGAAGGTAATAGCTAGGGTGCAAAAAGCGTATGGCGTTTCTTATGAAGTTGCCAGTGATGCCGCTGTGAAAATACTAATGCCAGTGCTTATGACAAATGTTCGGGCGCAAAGGAAAGTTAAAACAGACGAAGACGGGAATGTTATATCGGAAGATACCAAAGAAAAGAAGTTTACCATTCAGCTGACACTTCCAGCAGGTAAGGTTCAAAACTATTTTGACGTTAAGGATCAGCACACAAGGGACTTATTGGAAGAAGCGCACCGGCAGATGGGGACAACGCAGCAATTAAGTTCTGAGTTCAAAGAGGGCAAGGAAAACGTACTTGCAATAGATCAGCCTGACCCGAATAAGAAGGTGTTAGCAGGCGAAGCCGCGGAACCATCAAGAGAGAAGCTCAGGGCTTACTCTATGAAGGCAGAGAGACAGCTGGATTCAGCAATAAACGCAGAGAGTGATTTGGACAGCTTAAAGAGCATGCTAAATGCAATTATAGCTGACAAGGAGCATCCTCAGCAAGACAAGGATTTTATTCAAAAGAAGATCGTTGCCAGGATCAACAAGATAAAGGGTCAGTAAGTGGCTCAAACAGCGGAAGACCTTTTCAGCATTCTCAATGCTGATGACAGTGGTGAAGCAGCACCAGAGAAAAAGACGAGTAAAGTAGACTCTCTCTTCTCTTTATTGAAAGAAGACCCATCCGATAAATCCTATGCGGCCAATAAGCCGGCCATTTCTGAAAGAACCGCAAATCTTTTTAGTGCATTGTCGTCTAATCCATTGCCAGATAAGCATGCTGGGCATCAGGTTGACGAAGTGTTTAGTAAATCAAAGACCGCGTTTCAGAGCCTTTTCCCTGTGCTTCCGTTAACTGCGGCGTATTTTGTAAAGGAAACATTTTTAAACGCTGGCCCATTCGACTTAACCAAGGACATAAAGCAACATTACCTAGACCTAGGGTATGATTTAGATACGACCGCGATTGGTGTTGGCAAGCTAATTGGGGAAATTGCAGGGCAGATTGCACCGTCGGCTGTGTTCTATGGTTTAGTAAGCGAGGCTGCCACCGTGGCAAAGATTGGGGCACAGGCTCTGTCAAAGCTCAGGAAAGCTCAAACGATAGTAGAGGTCGCAGAGAGGGGTACCATTCGGACTATCTTAGATAGTGTTAAGTCAGAGGCGCTGAAACTTGGTGTGTCGGAATCTCTGTATGGGGCGGCAAGGGCGCCTAACGAAGGCGATGCAAGACTTGAGAACGCATTTAAGTATGGGATGATGGGTGCCGTTACTGGTGGGGCAACGGCTGCTCTGATTGGTGCGGCTAAAGCAACAAAGAGCGGTGCCGTAGTGTTGGCTGAGAAAATAAAGGCTACCGCCGCAAAACAGATATCCGAGAACAGGGGATTTACTCAATCGTTTTCAGAAAAGATAGTAGACTCTGTAGTTGATAGTACAGCTCGATTAGACGCGCCTTCTGCAGAGAGTGTGTCAGAACTGTTTGTGTCCGCAACAGACAGGTTATCTTCGGCGATGGAAGACCCTGGGAAAATATACAGAAGTGTGTCACGGGTCCTTGCGCCAGTGAAAGAGGATCTCAAGGCTCTTTTCTCAGGATTAAATACGAAAGAGATTGACGAAGTTATTGCTGCGCATGTCAAAGAATCGGCTGAGGCCATAAAGCCCAGGATGCTAGACAAGAAAATTCTTGACGATGACGTGACAAGGGTAACGAGCGCCGTAGATAAGCCCATTGAGGGAAGCCAGAACTGGGTTGTTAAGAATCTTAAGAAAGGTGTCGGATATGCGAAGGCCAGGGCGCTTCCAATGGAAGAGCAGATGTCTGGCATTAGCATAGCAGGGGAAAAGGCGGCTAGCAGGGCAGTAGAGGCAGACTTCATAGAAAGGAAATTACTTGGGGAGATTGCAACATTTGATGATGCAATGATTCTTAATAAATACAAGGGTCAAGGCAGCCAAGTAATCCGAGATAAGGCAGACCAAGTAAGGCAATACGGGGCAAGCATATCTGACATTGCAAAGGATGCTACCGAGAAGGGTAAGATCACGGAATACGTCGACACTTTAAATAGAATTTATAAAAATGGCGTTAAGTTGAATGCAAAAAATAAAGTAGTGGTCAAATCAAAGAACGGGGAAGAGTTTACGTTTGGTGTCGATATTACAGAGGCAGACGCCCCTTCGTATAAGCCTCAGGTTTTAAAAGAGAAGACTCTTGTTAAATGGGCCAGTAACGATGTTTACAGACATGGCCTTGAGAAGAAGATGGTGCAGAATGGGCAGGCCGAAGATTTGTCAGAAGCTAGAGATATCATCAGAGATGCATTGCTTTCGAGATCCATCAATCCAAATGTAGCGAAGGCCAATATTGCCATGCTTAAAAGAGAAGGGGTGGTTGGTGCAGAGGCCATAGTAAGAGATTCAATAGATTCAACCGCGAAAGGGTACGCTGGCGCTGCGATGGAAATGCCCATGTCTAAGAGGGTGAGAAGGTACGGAAGCATAGAAAAGGCCAGGGTGTATGACCTTCCGGATACCGAAAACGGAGTGGATATTCACTTTGATTACATTCATTACACGGCCAGGAGAAATGCGCAGATACAAGCTTGGGGGCCTAATAATGAGATACTGAATGAAATGGTAAATTCGATTCGCATGTCAGAAGGATTTTATGATTCAGCCCATAATGAAAAGATTCTACAGTATTTCCACGATATTTATTCTGGCAAAATTAACACAAGCAAGACCGCTGATTTCCTAAGAAACTATACAACGTCAACATCTCTTGGGCCGTGGTCGACACTATCCAACTACCTTCAGCGTGTCATAAATATACCAGCAAGAACAAGCCTTAAGGCATACTCAAGTGCAAAGAAGCTGCTTGCTTCAAATGCACTGGAGGCGTCTAAGACAGCATGGGAGTCAGGAGCTGGTGTCGAAAGTTTGATGAGAGAGGCACAGGAAATTGGGGCGCATAATTCAGACAGCTTTATGAGAGAGCTTGCCAGACTGAATCTAAAATATATTGCATTTTCAGCTGTAGAGCGGAACAACCGAATCCTTTCAGCGTTAGCTGGAAGGGAATTCGCAAAAGACTTATGGAACACCTTCATAAAGAATTCTGGTAAGCCGCCCAAAAAGACTGCAACAGTGTCGCGCCTATTGAAAGAGCTTGGGGTCGATGTTGATCTTGCGCAGAAGACTCAAGTGTTATCAAATGACGACCTTATCAGGGCTGCCCAGACAGTGGAAAAGGACACTCAGTTTTACTCTACGATGATGGATCTACCGATGGCGTTCACTAATGGCGCATGGGCTAAAACAGCAACACAGTTCGTCCCGGCGGCCTACCAGCAGGTATCATTTGTGAGAAAGTATTTAGTAAAAGAGGCCATGAAAGGCAGGGTGATGCCGCTTATGTATCTCGCTGCTACAAACCAGGCTGCAGGGCACTATGTGAGAAAATCCCAGATAAAGATCGCGGAAGCTTTCGGGAAAGAGCCAGAAGAAGAGGGTTTCATTGAGATGGTAGCGAAAGATGCGGCGCATGGGGTTGGCTGGGGGATTATGGCAAGCTATATATACTCTTTGACACAAGGGAAGTCAGGATTCCTTGGGATGGTTACAGGGGCCGCGCTCGGTAAAGTTGGCGAGGCGGTTGAGGTTGGTGTAAATATAGCCAAGGGCAGAGGTAGGGCAGCTGCAAAGGGGGCAGCAGGATTGATACCAATAGGACTGAACCCAACGAAGGTCGAAAGGGCACTTCTCTCAGGGGACAAAAAAGAAAAGAAGAAACGAAGCAATAGCGGCGTCGTTTATGGCGACTATTAAGTTCATATTGTGATAAGAAAGAATCATGTATGTCATTAGTTGGTAAAAATGGATTCAGATATAGCTGTAAAATTATTGCAGATAGTAGTTATGCCAATGCTATTTGGGTTATTTTCGGTACTCATGGCAATGCTTAACGGGCGATTAAACAGGAATGAAGCAGAGACGCAGAAAATGAGGGATAGCTTTAGTCACATGATAGAAGACCTGGGAGATAGGATGTTAGAAAAGAATGAAAAACAAGATGATAAGTATGACATACTGCGGAAAGATCTCAGTATTATACAGATCAACCTAGAGAAGATTGGTAATTTGATCGACCTAACGCTTGGCAAGTTTAAGATTAACAACTAGAAAGAGGAAATACACATGAAGCCATTTTATAAATCAAAGAAGTTTTGGATGAGCATTTTGACCATGTTTGTTCCAATGATCAGCAAGTCACTGGGGATTGAGTTGGACACACAGGAGCTAATGGCGTCTATCGCTGGGCCTGTGTCTTATGTGCTTGGACAGGCGTATGTAGATGGAAAGAAGGAGTAGCCATGGCATACGATACGATGAGACCGATTGAGCTTCTGTACGATCCGAAGGCCTCTGTTTTTCTAGATAACCCAAGCAATGGAAGTGGGCAGGCCATTACAGCTGAGAAGATGGTCATGGTTTCCCAGAAAGAGCTTAGTTTGCTTTTGGACTGGGACATCCCCCTTCTTCACGATTTAAAGAAAGACGAAGAAAAGTTATTCCAATTCTTTTCTTATGCAAACTACACAAGGCCTTCCGAGTGTTTTTTTAAACGCAAACTTCACAAAGACCAGGACGGGAACATTTTCCTACCAAGTGAAGCAGTAGAGAAGCGCCAGTTCACCACATACCCAGGGATTGTAGTTCACCACTCTACACTTGTGTCAGAAGATGCAGATGCCAACTGGGCAATGAAGAGCATAGCCGTAGGCGATGTGATTATTTTTATCCCTGTCCGCAGCCCACTGCAGTTCAACGCGGTGGCCAGAAACAAGATGGTAAACTCTAGGGGCACGATTATAAATCGTCCAGACGATATCTACATGATCCACATGGGCGATATCGACATGATATTCAAGATAGAGGAGAACTACCAATGATCCTAACGCGTAATTTTTCATTGGTTGAGTTTCTAGTGTCCGCCGATCATCCAGCACTAGCGGCAAAGATGCTTCCCGATGTTGATGCCAGAATTGCCAGCAACCTACAGCGTCTGTGTGATACGATATTGCAGCCGCTTCGGGATAAGTTCGGGCCTCTTAAAATATTATCGGGGTACAGATCTGTTGAGTTGAACGCTGCGGCAAAGGGTTCCGCAACCTCGCAGCACAGGGACGGGTGTGCGGCAGATCTGGGTGGCATTGATATTGTGATGGTGTGGGAATACATTGTAGCCAATCTTAACTATCACCAGGTCATAAGATATCCAGACAAGAACTTTGTCCACGTATCCGTTGAAACATTTGAGAAAGCAGACAAGACTAAAAAGAAAATGATCTGCGATAAAGGTGTTTACACATATGCCTAAAAAATCTGCAAAGCAAGTTAGGTACCTGCTATCAAAGGCTTCGCCACTATCTAGCTACCAAAAAGATACGCTCAAGAGCGAACTTCACTCTGGTAGCGTTAAAATATCTAAGAAAAAATCCAAGAAAAAATAATCTGTTTTCAATAGCTTATTAATTAAAGCAATATTCGATAATAGATTTATCTTTACAAATGTCCGGAAAATGTCCTATAAATTGTCCGGACAAAATAAAAATAGGACGAGAGCGATGCCACTAACAAATTACATATGCCCATCGGGTGAATCAGTTACGGTTGAGCGTTGCCTGTCGGCAGGAAGCTGTGACCATAGGTGCGCCTCAATGAGTTCGCTGAAATTGATATCTGACGCAAGGAAGTGGACTGGCACGCCTTCGTGCACACAGTTGATATCTGGAACGAGAGAAGAGTACCTCAAGATTAAACATGATTATTCGGCGACGCCAGAGTCCAGGATGTTCGCTATCGTTGGGACAAAGGCACACAACGCTCTTGAGGCTTATTCTGGTGAAGATAATCCGGGCCATGCAAGGATAATCGCAGAGCATGCAGTTGAATGGAATGGTATCACGGGAACATTGGACGAAATAGACGAAGAAAACGGGAAGAGAGTTCTCATCGACCATAAGACTTCCGGATCTTTCAAGGTCAAACAAGCGCTGGATGGGGACCTAGGGGATTGGGGCTTACAGCTTAACTTCTACCGCATGGCTTATGAGCTGCAGAACGCACCAGTTAAGATCGATGAGATGAAGATAGAGGCTATTGTCAGGGACGGCGGAACATGGATCGCAAAGAAGCGTGGCGTAGAGCGCAACCTGTACATGATCAATGTTCCAAAGATAACAAATAAAGATGTGGCTGAATACTTCAATACGAAGAAAGAAAATCTCATATCGGCATTGCACAACAATACAACGCCTTTAGTATGCACCGAGGAAGAAAGATGGGATGATCTTAAATGCAAAGCTTATTGCCCCGTAAAAAAACACTGTGAACACGGAAGGAGCCTGTAATGTTATTATCACAAATTGTAGCTATTTTATGTTTAGTTTTAGTTCTTTCGGTTGCTGCTTATTTTCATGGGATATTTAAACAGATTTCAAAAGATACGAAAATGTTGAGCGATATTGTGAAAATAGCAACTGGGAACAATATCAGGATTATTCCAAGGATAAAAAGAAAGTACACAAGAAAGAAAAAACCCCCGGAGCAAGTATGAAGCCAGCAACGTTCAATGCGTACCTAGATAAAATCCAAACGCTGAAAGATAAGTCAGTGAAGCTATCTTTTGTTACACAAGAAATGAATGCAGAGGATAGCACCACGCTCTTTGGGTTACGGGATCAACTAGGGTGGCTTTTATTTAGCCCTACAGAGATCAAAGGAGAAGATATACCACAAGAGCCTTCGCATAACTTTGATGACAAGAAGAGTCCCTCTGAGAGGCTACGCGGGGCCATATTCGTATACTGGAAACAGAAGGTGGGGACAGGATCTTTTGACTTATACTATTACCAGCAAATGGAAAAGCTAAAGGCAATGTACCTGGAACAATTGACGCCGATACATAATTCAAGAGAGGAAAATTTCTAAGATGAGCACATTTGTTGAATTGGCATTCGGCGAAACGATTGTTGCCGGATCTATTGTTAAGTGCCCAAGGTGCTTGCTTGAGTCGTATTCTTTATCGCGCGATCTTGCGGTTGGTGATGCAGTTACCGTGGAGTGTTTCGATCCATTAGATCCATTGTATGATACCTTAAAGGTTAATTCGCACATGACATGTCCAGCGGAAGGGTGCGGAGAGTACCTGTTAGCACCGGCGGGTAGTCCGGCGGGCAGTTTCGGTCTTTATATAAAAAAAACTACTTTATGAATACGAGAAATAATTTGCATTATTGCATATACGAAAATGACGACGTGTATGAACTGTGCAAAGAAGAAAGAGATGGGTCACTAGTCCTGGTGGGTGCCAATAGCGAAGTGATCTCATTCCCATCAGTATGTCCGCATTGCGGGTATGATCCTAGCAGATGGCGCAAGAATGATTCTGGTAAGGTGGTAACATGAGCGAGTTTACGAAAGAGCCCATTATACATAGCCATATCACCGATGGGCTACCATATGAACATCCATTAGCGGACGTTAGTGTTCTTTGCGACAAGTGCGCAGTGATTGTGCACTCGTTTAATAATGAGTGTATGCAGACATGGTACGAGACAGAGTTTGGCAACTACTGCACAAGCTGCTTCGGCTTTGACGAGGTTATTGAATCGCTTGAGCATTGCCTGGCAAGGAAAGCTGGAAGGTAAAAGTTTTAATATGAACACAAGAAATAATTTACAAAGTTGTCAGTTAGGCCCAGAAATGGTGGAAATTTTATTAAAACTGACAACTTTAAAGTAAAGGGGTTATTTATGAGCGATAAAACATTGAATCTAAAAAGGCTATCCGAGCCATTTCTCGAAGAGAGTGTTAATTGCGTTCCCAAAATCGGGGACATAGCAGTGGCCTCAGATGTAGGCCGGGCAGGGGTAAAAAATAGATATATGTTTGTCGCGTGCGCTTTCTGCGGAAAAGAAAGGTGGAGATATTTATTCATGGCAAGGAAAGGGCACAACCTTGGAAACCCATGTCTTTCATGTGCGAATAAAATGCATATAAATAACGTTGGCCGTTTTCAGACTGGTTATCTTCATAGAAACTGGAAGGGTGGCAGATTTAAGCAGCTAGGCTATGTGTCTGTTATGATCAACAGGGACAGCAAGTATTCGGAGATGGCGAGATCGTACGGGGGGACATTTCTATATGTGCCAGAGCACAGGTTGGTTTATGCTAAAAGTATAGGCCGTCCACTCAGTAAAAAAGAGCATATCCATCACTTAAACGGGGTAAAGGATGACAACAGAATTGAAAATCTAGCATTGGTTTCGGTGCATACCCATAACACAAGAAGCCTGATACAGCAGCAACAGGAAAAAATATTACAACTAGAGAAGGTAATAAAAAATTATGAAAACAGATAATATCCGAGAATTGCTGGCCGCGGCCTTCCGAGAAGATGAAATTGAATGGCGGTTACAGAGTTCAGGTGAAAAGAATGGCAGAGTATGGGGGCTATGCCTTGCCTATGTGCAATCACGCGCTGTGATGGATCGCTTAGACGACGTGTTTGGAATTGCAGGCTGGCAAGACTCATACGATTTCGTAAAAGAAGATGTTGTCTGTAGGCTGTCAGTTAAAATCGGGGATGATTGGATTACCAAAATGGATGGTGCCCCACAAACCCAAGTAGAGGCATTCAAAGGTGGTATATCCGACGCTTTGAAAAGGGCTGCCGTTAAATTTGGGATAGGAAGATATCTCTATAATTTAGATGCTACCTTTGCAGAGGTTGTCGAGAAAGGAAGATACGCCGGAAAAACCAAAGAAGGTACATTTTTTAAATGGAATCCACCAAAACTTCCCGCATGGGCATTGCCAGCCTCAGCAACCAAGCCTAGTACACTGCCAGAGCGCAATGGTAAGGTGGCCACCAAGAAAGATCTCAGTCACATGCCCGACGATATAATGCAGTGGTCGGAAGAGTTTTTTGATATTTTATCAGGGGCCTCGTATGAATCAGAAAAAGAGCTTCGCGATTTCTATTTGGCTAACCAGGTTCGGTTAGATCATCTAAAGATTATCGACAACGACAGGCATGAATCAATATTAGAATTATTTTCCCAGAAAAAAGATATTATAAAAGACATTAATCGAGACTCTCATGGTGAATGAAATCGAAAACGAAGAGGCGATCAAGGGGCTGGTTGAGCAAATTAGTTCTTCGGCAAAACGGCTAAAAGAATATTACGAAAAAATGATAGAAATATTAGAGCGTAAAAATGAAGGCTAAAGATTTTGAACCAAATAGCAAGGCCCAGAGGAAGGAACCAAGGGACGCCGACGAAGGGCTAAGCTTTTTTCCTGTTAAAGACAGGCCGGGTGGTATCCCTAACTCAAAATATTCTAGTTGGCGAGTGGTGTGGTCACAGAAGGACGGGAAGGATTGGAACAGCTACTTGGCTGGCAGCATCTGGAAGCTGATTTGCAGTTATGGCCCAGATAGAGGGAAGCCTTTTCTTACCATTCGGAAAAATGTTATCAGCAATATTATAAACATATACCTTGAGTCGGTTGACAAGAAAGAGCTTCGTATATTTCAAAAAATCATCGCCAATAAACTTAGTGATTTAGAGTAAATCTAGAAGGAAGTACATTTTGGCAGTAACCAAAAGGAAAGGGAAACATGGAAGAAGGCAAAATATTAAACAGTGACATTAACCAAATAAGAATGTCGGGCGTTATAGCGTTTGAGCCAATGTTAAAACAGATGACATGGGGGCCATTCGTGGCATTCAAGCTCAAAACCGTGGCGCATTCCAAAAACAGAAGTGGTCCGATCATCGTGGTTAGTTATGTTTCGTGCATATCGAGTGACGTGGACGTTTGCAAGTTTGTCGCCGAATGCAAACAAGGGTCCAGTGTACTGGTGGATGGTGATTTGGTAGATGATCGCTACAGAAATAAAATACTGATGACAGAGGGCGCCAAGTTTCCGGATTCAAAGCAAATCAAGGTTATCGCAATTTCTGAGTTTACCACGCTAGTCGAAAGAGATACGCCAAAGAAAGTGTGGAAGAAAGAAGCGGGAGCTTCGAACAAATGGAAACGAGAACCAGGGGACGACCATAATGATGTCCCGTTTTAAGTTACCAGAATTGGTTGGAATGAAGTGAATACAATAAAAGAATTAAAGAAATACTGTGAAAAGCACGGGTACGCTAAAGTCGCGGCAGAGCTGAAATTTAAAACTGAATCAACTATCCGAAAGTGGGTAGAGAGAGAAGCAGTTCCTGAGTGGCACAAAGAAAAGATAGATAAAATTTTGAAACTCAGTCGGTGACAAATTGTAACCTACTGGAACTGGAGCTGTCAAAATTATGACAATATATTCTTCCTATGCGGCGTGGTGGGGCGCGGTAATTTCAACCTTAGTATTCATTTGGAAAGTTTTTAAATGGATTCATAATGGACGAGATTAGGCATGCTGAGTAGTCAACAGGAAATAAAATACAATTAATTTCTTCTTAGTTAGTAGAAAATAAATCTTGACAATTACCTATCATAGGTGTCAACGGGGGTTGAATGATAATTAAAATCCAAAAATTAACCTGTAGTCGGTGCGGCCACAAATGGACGCCAAGGCAAGAAAGGCGATCCCTGTGCCCTTATTGCAAATCCAGATTATGGGATAGGCCAGAAAGCTATAAGCCAGAATTAAAGACAGGAAAAAACGAGGTAGAAGAAAATGAGAGCAAGAAACCTTAAGCCATCATTTTTCAGCAACGAACTTCTTGCGGCGGAAGATCTTCATATGGCCTATCTATTTTCAGGACTATGGTGCCTTGCCGATCGAGACGGTAAATTAGAATATAGACCGAAGAGAATTGAGGCTCTAATTTTCCCACTCAGGAAATTACTCGAGCCTATCGAGAAATTACTCGAGCGACTCGGGACACTCGGATTCATTATAATCTATGTTGTAAATGATAAAAAATACATTCTTATCGACAAGTTTTCGAAGCATCAAAACCCCCACAAAAACGAGAGGCCATCAGAGATGCCATGGCCAGAAAACTACATCAATAATCAACCAGTTATAAATAATCTTGTAATTACTCGAGCCACTCGGGTAATTACTCGAGCCACTCGGGCTGAATCCCTCTTACTGAATCCCTCTTCATTGAATCCTAAAGAAGAGAATATACATACTGGGAATTCAGAGAGCCAAGGGGGGAAGACAGAAGAGACGACCGCCGCTACGCTTGGCTCGGTCGTCAATGAAGTGATTCAAGTTTTAGAAGGCTCAACCGCTTCTGCGGATTCGCCCCCCGATACCAGCGAAGCTTCGTTAAAATCCCCTCTTAGAAAAAAGAAGATGGTTCATACCGCGTCCACCCCTCTGAAGCCGGTTGATCCGGTCTACATAAAGTTCGATCACCTGTCCATGACGGAGAAAGAGCGCGACAAGCTGGTTGAGTCTGGCCGGTCTATCGAAGATATCGAAGAGATGGCTGATAGGATAAGAAACTATGCTGGGAACAAAAAATACAATTCTCTTTATTTAACAGTGCGCCAATGGTTTAAGTTGGAAGACGAAAGAAAGGCCAAAGATGCGCCGAAAGCAGAACCAGAATTTGACTGGCGTGCTCAGGCGGCAAGGGAATCGGCGAAACGCCAGGCAGACCTTGCTAGATGGGACGAGGAAAACAAGAAATACGAAGAAGACGAAAGAAAAAAGCAGGAGACCTTAAATGCCAATCATTGACGAAGATGCCCAGCAGATCCTTGAGTCGATAATAATATATTGCCTGGCTCAGGATACTAGCCTAATGCCGCCGTATCTCATTGGTGAAATGTTTACTACCGAGAATAACAAAAAAGCTTTCGTGTTTATCAAAGGCCGCCGTGATGCTGGTGTTAGGGAAATATCCTGGCGTGATTTTGTTTCCGCCGATGTCAAGATAGCCAACCTGACAGAGTATGAAGACGATTGGGTTCCTTCGGTGATACTGCAAGAAAAGATAGAACTATTGCGGGACAGATATGTTTCAGCGGCAGAGAAGAATCTATACTCTATGGCTGGCGCGGGCGAGATAGGCCGTGAAGGGCTTATTGAGGGCTTGACGGCGCTTTCTTCGCTTGATCCCGTAGAGCCGTTTGGTCTCTTGGTTAAAGACATCGACTCGGCAATGGACGAATACGACAGGTCACTTGGAAGTGAGACCGGGACGCACATAAACTCTGGTATATGGCAGCTAGATCAAGAGCTTTTCTTAAACAAAGGCGGTTTGCATATATTTGCGGGCAGGCCTGGTACAGGAAAAAGCGTTCTGGCTTACCAAATAGGCATTAATTCAGCATGCAAGAACCTGGATGCCGGGTTCATCTCTCTAGAAATGACCGCCGCTGAACTGTCCCAAAGATTGTTCGCATATAAACTTGGAATCCCACAGCATAAATTCAAGTATTTAAGGCTAAGTTCCCCAGAAAGGATCTTGATAAAAGAGCTTAAAAAAGAATGTTTCCCATTAAAGTTTCATTCTCTTTACGAGAAAAATGATGACCTAACGATGCGATATGTTGAATCTGCGGTAGGGACAATCAAAATCGATCTTTTGATTATCGATTATTTGCAAAGAATAAGACACGAAAATAGCAAGCTCACTGAATACGAAAGAGTTACCGACATTTCAAGGCGGTCAAAGTCAATTGCGCTTAAATACAACATCCCAGTTATTCTTTGTGTTCAAATGAACCGTGAAATTGAGAGGCGCGGCTCAAACGAGCCTTTGCTATCAGACTTGCGCTCGTCCGGACAAATAGAGCAAGACGCGGACACGATAACCTTCATTATTCGGGACTCGAAGCATAATTCGAAAGACAAAGTTGCGACTGACCTGGTCATAGCTAAACAAAGGCATGGTTCGACTGGGACGGTTAAGCTTTCTTTTGATGCAGAGTCAATGTGCTTTAGAGGGCTGTGACATAACAAAAAAATAAGGAGAATGAATGTATCCGGTAGAAATAAAAAAAGAATTTAAACATCTTGTGCCCCCGCTATCTGACGCTGAGTATTCACAGCTAGAGGAAAACATAGTTTTAGAAGGGTGCAGAGAGCCGCTAGTCTGCTGGCGAGGCATTGTTGTTGATGGACACAACCGCCTTTCTATATGCCAAGAGCACGGTTTGCCATTTGAAATTGTTAACAAAGATTTTTCAGATGCCGATGGCGCAGAAATATGGATCCTCACCAACCAACTTGGTCGTCGCAATCTTTCTGACGATCAACGGGCTATCATCGTTGATGAGTTAATACAGAAACAGGCTAAGATAAGCAGAGAAACACAGCTTGGTGATGCAAGGAAAATTAAGGAGTTAGGTTCTGTGTCGAACGACGTGGTTCAACACAGTGAAAAATTAGATACGCGAAAGGAATATTCCAGAGAAGCTCAAATCTCGCAGCGAAAGATTCAAAAAGCCCGCAAACTGAGAAAAGAGTTTCCGGCATTAGCAGATAAGGTTCGGCTTGGTGAAGTCACGATCCACGAGGCTATGAAAGAAGTTAAGAAAGAAGAATTTAAAAATAAGATTGAGATAATTAAACAAAATATAATTACTAAGCCAGATGGCTTGTTTGATGTAATTGTGATTGATCCACCATGGCCGTATGGATCTGAGTATAGCCCGAATGATCGACGAGTAGCCAGCCCTTACCCAGAAATGAGCATAGAAGAAATAGGGAACCTATCTTTGCCGTCTTCTTGCGATTGTTCCTTATGGCTCTGGACAACTCATAGATTTATCTTTGAAGCAAAGGGAATAATGGATCTATGGGGTTTTGAATACAAGGGCATTGTTGTCTGGGACAAGGAAAGTCTTGGGATTGGCTCGTATCTTCGGATGCAATGTGAATTTTGCTTGCTAGGAATAAAGGGCAAGCCAGTTTTTTTAAATAACGATTCCAGGGATATTGTAAGAGAAAAACGGCGTGAGCATTCCAGAAAGCCAGATTTGTTTTATTCAATTATCGAAAAACTGTGCTTTGGTAGAAAGCTAGAATACTTCAGCAGAGAAGAAAGGCCAGGGTATGAATCATATGGGAACGAAACTAGTAAGTTTTGAAGATCAGCTAAAATATGGGCAAGAGTTTGAGGATGAATGCGCCAGGTTTCTAATTAAAAAAGGATATTTCGTGATTCCAAAGTATCTTTTTGCGGCAGATGGAGCACCGACTCTAATCGGGGAAAGTCACAGCTATTCACTTCCGGACATTGATGCTTCAATTAACGGGAAAAGAATATGGGTTGAATGCAAAAGAAAGAAAAGGATGCTACATCATCCGGCCACTGGCTTTCCGGTTCGCCACTATGAGCATTACAAAAAAATTCAAGAAATAACAGGGGCACAAGTGTTTGTTTTATTCCAGGATGAAACAAGCGAGCCAATTTATTATGGCAACTGGCTCAATAAACTGGAGGATCATATTTACAAGACAAACTGGTTCTTTGATGGCAATGAACATGTTACCTTCAGGTTCCCAGATGCCTTTATAGCCATAAATGTTGTATGAATGGTAGTTTGCTATGCCTTTTACATTAACTAACGCCACAGCTCATCACACGAGCTTACAGTGGCATACATAGGGGTAAACAAAAATGAGTAAATTATTATCTATCGATCCTGGCTTATCCGGAGCTTTAGCTTTGCACGATGGTACGCTTGAGAAAATCGATAGGGTCAAATACTGGATCATGCCGGACACGGCTCAAGAACTAGCTAAAATACTCTATGAGAACAAAGATGGCATCGAACACGCTTGGCTTGAGAAAGTACATTCGTTCCCAGGCCAAGGCGTTTCCTCGACCTGGAAATTTGCACAGAACTACGGGATTATAATGGGGATTCTCGGTGCGCTTCAGATTCCCTACGAAAGCATATCCCCACAAAAATGGCAGCAATCTATGGGCTTATTTAGCAAAGATAAGATAACAAGAAAACGGCAAATCAAAGAGCGGGCGCAAGCTTATTACCCACATCTACGGGTTACGCTCAAAAATGCTGATGCCCTGGCAATGCTTATGGTCATGGAAGCACAGTACCGCCAAAACAAGGGGGTTGTATGAAAACTGAATATTATTTAATAGCAAAATCAAACCCCAACTTAGCCGCCAGCATTGACATATGCGAGGGCAGCGAGAAGTTTGTACGGAGCCTAAACAAGAAATATAAAATCCGGCGCTTGGTTAAGGAAACCGGCGAATGGCACGTGAAATGCCGATACGGTGAACTTTTCCAGTACGACAAAGATCACATGGCTTGTTTATACACTAGCGGGAAAGTAGCTCTTAGATTTTTTGACGTGGGAAAAGTTCTATTGCTTGGATTCGATCTCGCGCCAATAACTGAACGATCTGAGTTGAGTATCGATCCCCACGGCGGCGAGGGTGTTTTTTATTTTAAAAACGAGTCTACCGATGCCGTGGCAAAAGTCATGAGGGCTCAAAAAAGAGGCATTGGAAATTCTAGTGCCAATATCGCGAATATTAAAAAAGCGGCCAAGGATAGTTAGTTTTGTTTCTTAAAAACTGCATTTGCGGTGCAGTAAAAGGCACCTAAAATCGACGATCGGTGCCCGGAAGGTAGTTAGCCAAGGCCCCCATTTTTCACTTAGTGAATCTATTGTATGAATATGTTAGTTAAATTAAGTGCTTATGCCAGAATTATAAAAAATAAATACGCCATTAACAAAACGGTGTTGTTCAGCAATAAGATTTACTGCCGAAACGATATTGGGATTATTCAGGATTTTCATGGTTCAAACGAACGTGGGATACTGTATGAGATTTCTGTTCTTAAGCGTGATGAAAGTGATTATGTTGCGTATGTACAAGAAGAAGATATTCTGGGAAATGTAGATATCAGGAAGCGGCCTGAGTTTGAGTTTTTAAGCCAGCACTAATCAACCAGTAAATCCCTGACAATTTTATCAAGCTCTTTCTCTGCCTCGATTAAAACTAAGCCCCTTATTTTCCTGTTTATCTCATGTTTGGGATCCGAAAGCCGTTGCTCTAGTTTATACAGCACATCCGCGACATCATCACCCTCTTTGTCTAAATCGTCAATATCTATACTCTCGCGAATCATGGTGTTGCACATCTCACTTAGCATTTCATCAAACCTAATCGACCACAATGGGTCACTTTTAAAATAAGGGCTTGTTTCTTCAAACATTTTATCAAGTTTCTTTTTATAAATATAGTAATTATAATCATCTTTTAGTTCATTTTCTAAGTCCATATTATATTCCTCCATAGTTTCTTCGTAATCTGTTTTTAGTGGTAAGTAACTCATGTTATTCTTCTCCTGTTTTCCCGGTTTTCCTTAGGCATTCATCGCATAAAAAAACACCGGTTTGGTTAATAAAGTAGTGCCCATCCGCTTCAGCCAAATGGCACGCCTCGCATGTGATCGGCTGATTGGCTAAATGTTCGTTTAATGGTACATAGCTCATGATCTTACCTCGCTTTCTTTTTGTGGTGTGTTATCATCTACTTCTTTTTGGTCGCTAAACACATATCCGTATCCGTAACACGCTTTACACGCGGAAACATAGCGGCCACGGGCAAACTCGACTAGTTTGTTTACGCCAGAGTTAATGTTTTTAAAGCTACTGCGTAACCATTCCCTATTTTCAGGACTGAGTAAAACCGTGGTAGGCCTGTTTGTGCCAGTTATTTTACTGCTCATTTTGACCTCTCTTTTGTTTCCTGTATTTTTAAACAATACTCGTACGTTTCCCCGCCCTGCTCTCTCAATGCTTCCGTCAATTCTGAGATAATCTCAGGGTGTTTTAAAAACGTGTTGAAAATTAATGTTCTTTTCGTGTCTGTCATTTTATCTCCTTTTTTTGTTATATGATTAAACTATTTAGCTTCATTAAAACTTAATACCCCATTGGATTAACTCGCTTTGAACGAACGCAAAAAAACTTGTTTTCTGGCGTTTGCGTAAAGTATAAAATTCTCTCAGCTCCTTCAGCGAATCCAAAGCTGACGAGAGTTTTTTCCCCTTCCATCCCCGGATAATCCGTGACAGTTTTAGACATGAAAACCGGCGGTAAAACTCCCAGGAAGTAGTAAAACATAGTTTCGTCTATTTCGATTATTCCGTCGCTATCAAGTGCATTCAGGAATTCTTGCGTGTGATTGTCGTAACTGTAAATCATTTTATCTCCTTTTTTTGTTATATGATTAAAAAACTAGCGTCTTGAAATCTATTTTGTTTCCATTGTCGTAATAACCACGGGCGTTATCTTCAGTTAGACCGTTAAACTGTTTAGCCAACTCGTCACCATCATAGATCAAGGTTAGGCTATACTTACTTTCCAAGTACCCGCGAGTGTACCTCTCTAGTCTCACAGTATAGAGATCTCGTTTTTCTTTACTGACCTGCAAGTGTGTTTCTGACCCGTTTAGCAGTGGGTTGAAAATTACGATTTTCATCTCATCACCCTGTATATTTGTTTCTAATACCCCTACTATAACAATTAATAGTGTTTTGTCAATATATTTATATTATTTATATAATATATAATCACATAGATATTGCTGTTGACTTATCGAATCTTGCTTGTACAATTAAACCCTAACAATAATGCTACGTTATGAGCACAACCCAATGAACGTCAAGTCCCTCGCATCAGACAACATATCTCGCCTCGGCCTTGCATCTATTGCAATTTCACTATTTCT